>ERZ1047985.158-NODE-158-length-57008-cov-17.489263_pt1 | contig 57008 bp, 57 predicted proteins | sample MGYA00383097_ERZ1047985 | MGnify/ENA primary metagenome ERZ1047985 (study PRJEB29581, sample SAMEA5548367) | metagenome | biome: marine; feature: coastal; material: water | depth 50 m | study: Short-term variability in the microbial, nano- and picoplankton...
CTGATAGCTCACCTCCATTGAATACTTTTGCAAGACCCATGTAAGCGCCAACACCGTTTAAGGTAAGTGAGCCAGAGGCTCCCCCTAAATTTGGTTCATATGACCATGAAGCCGCAATTGACCCATTATGAGGTGCAACTGGTGTACCACATCCTTCAGGATCCATACCTTGCCATGGCTCTATCCATGTTTCAAATCCATGATCGACATCATCAAGGATATTTTCGAATGCTCCATCTTCCGCAAAATAATAGAGATCATCAAAATAACATGCTCTTGTAATAACATCATCCGCACTATTTGACCACCAAGACATATCGCCCATTCCTGGTCCAACACCAAGAGCACCTGCCATTGGAGCCATTTCCCACATACCGTCTAGAGGCGGATTCATTTGATTTTGACCCCAGTAATCATTAAGATTTAATGCAACTGAATCAACTGTAACTGTGCGGTTATCCATACCGTCCCACTCACCATGATCCCAACTTGGTTCACTGTCTATTACTCGGAAGAATTTGTATTCAACATTTCCAGGATAAACAAGAAGTGTAAGTGAATAGTTAACATCATCACCTGATGAAAGCATAAATGCATTATTTGTACCAGGTTGTGCCCATCCATTAGCCATTGTACCTGCAACATATACAGCATCTGTTGCTGGATTAAATTCAGTTGCAGTGCTCATATTTACATTAAATGTAACTGACATTGGCTTATTGGCCCAAATATTTTCATAAATAGCATCACTAGTTGGATATACTGTGCGATTAGGATCACCTCCCCATTCGCCATTATCCCAATTAGGTACTCCCTCACTTACAATAAAATATTTATACATTACCATATCAACCACCTCTACTGCTAAAGTTACGCCGTAAACGGTTCCTCCTTCTTCTATTGGGGTCAACATAAGTGCCTCATTTGTACCTGGTTGATCCCAACCAGTTGGCCCTGATATGTAAACAGCATCAGTTGCAGAATTAAAAGATGGTACTCCAGCCATTTCAACCTGAAAGGTTAAGTTAAGTGGAGTTTGGGCCATTAGAATATTCCCCATCATGAAGAATGCAGCTAAGACCAAAAATTTAAAAGTAAATTTTTTCATAATATTTATCATTTAGTTAATTAATAAAATTCATTCTTTGGAAGAATGCATGTTAATAGTACTCGCAAAGATAGCTATTTAAGTATAAAAAACCATTTAAATTTTGATATTTTGAGAGAATTTGGCTAGAATGGATACTATTTTAGTAAACTTTTGAAATACGTTATTGCAATCGTTTGCAATGTGTTAACTAGACCCTCTAACAATAAGCTTTGTTTTTATGACATGTTTTACGGGTTCGTAATTAGCTGTCTCATCTTTCATTCTCTCCAACAAAATAGATGCTGCTTTTTTACCAAGGATATATCCAAACTGATCAACAGAGCTAAGCTCAGGCTCGGTCAAAACAGAATTTCGACTATTTTCAAACCCTACAATCTTTAGTTCTTCTGGAATACTAATGCCAAGTTTTTTTGCTACTTTCATAACTCCCAAAGCGGTAAGGTCATTAACCGCGAAAACACCATCAGGCTTGTCCACTTTTTTTAATACACTGTTTGATATTTTAATTGCTGAATCGTAGGAATCGCATGAGTAAACTAAGTTCTTATCGTAGATAATTCCATTATTTTCAAGAGCATCAATATATCCTTGTAATCTATCTTTACCTAATACAAGGTGTTGAGGTGCTGAATAAAACGCTACCCTTCTGCAACCTTTGCTAATCAAATGATTAACAGCATCATAGGCTCCCGTGTAATCATCAACAACAACCATATCAGCTTTTAGGTTATTAATTGCACGATCATAAAATACAATTGGAATCTCATTGTCGATTATCTGCTGAAAATGGGAAAAATCTTTGGTTTCTTTGGAAAATGAAACCAATAATCCATCAACTCTATTACTAAGTAATGTTTGAGAGTTAAGAACTTCTCTCATGTATGATTCATTTGATTGAACGACTAGAACATTGTAATTGTGCTCGTATGCAACATCTTCTATTCCGCTAATAATTTTAGAAAAGAAGTGATGTTCAATTTCTGGTACAATGAGCCCTATTGTATTTGTACAACTATTTTTCAAATTTAGAGCTATCAAATTTGGCTTGTAGCCTAGAAGCTTTGCAAGTTCTTTTACAGCATTTCTTGTTTTTTCACTTATGTCTGGATGATCCTTTAGTGATCGTGAAACAGTTGATGGCGATATTCCAAGTTTTTCAGCAATATCCTTAATTGTAACTTGACGCTTCATAGTAGAATTATGATCTAAAATTTATGCAAATTACCTTTTTTTTTTAAAAGGTTGAGATCATATACCTTTTTATGGTTTTCATACAACATTAGTAAAATAGGGATAAATTAAAACTTTGAGATAATTTAATATTTTTAAAAATTAATAGCTGCTCAATTGCATTTGCATTAATTTTTTACACTCAACAGGAAATTTCTCCCCTTAAAGACTTTTGCAATAGATTAACTATTTTGGTATTTGTATGGCCACTACCCAATAAATACATCATTTTCGCCAATGCGGATTCTGTTGTAATGTCTCCACCACTCACGACACCTGCTGTTTCTAGCTTAATACTTGTTTCATACTTTCCGTGCTCAACCGCTCCTGTCATACATTGTGTAACGTTTAATATTATTATCCCTGATTTACTGGCATTTTTAAGGATGTCAATAAACCATTTTTCAGATGGTGCGTTACCTGAACCAAAGCTTTCCATAATTACACCTCTTAATCCTTCAGTCTTGAATAATGAATCGATTAATTGTTTTTTTATACCTGGATATAGTTTTAATATTGCCACATTAGGATCAAAATTGTCATGAACTTTTAATTTTTTGAAGTTAGGCTTTAAAATTATATTTTTATTGTATTTTATATAAACTCCAACCTCAGCAAGTAATGGCAAGTTACCCGAAACAAAAGCATTAAAATTTTCAGCATTGTATTTGGTAGTTCTATTTCCCCTCATCAGGTGATTCTCAAAATAAATGCTTACCTCTGGTACCATAGGAGTATCCTCATCATTTGCAGCTGCAATTTCAATGGCAGTAAGTAGGTTCTCTCTTCCATCTGTTCTTAAGACACCAAGAGGAAGCTGGGAGCCAGTAAATACTACTGGCTTATTAAGGTTTTCAAGAATGAAACTTAAAGCGGATGCAGTGTAAGCCATGGTGTCAGAACCATGCATAATAACAAACCCATCATAATTATCGTAATTGCTTTTTATAATTTGCCCGAGTTCTATCCATGTTTCAATATGTATATTAGATGAATCTAATATTGGATCAAAAGAATGGAAACCAATCTTATATTTGAATCTTGTTAATTCAGGAATATGGTTATTTATATTGTCAAAATTAAAGGGTACTAGGGCACCTGATTTCTCATCTGAAATCATTCCGATTGTACCACCAGTGTATATTAATAATATAGCCGTTTCGTCCATATATTATACTTTCAAGTTAAATAATTTAATGGCATTGGCACTTGTTTTCTCCACAACATCATTCATATTCATTTCAAGTATTTCAGCTAATTTTTTAGCTATGATGTTGAGATAGGAACTCTCATTTCTTTTTCCTCTGTGCGGGTCAGGAGTTAAAAAAGGAGCGTCAGTTTCTAGAACTATAGAATCCAATGGAATTGATTTACATACTTCATCAAGCCCTGAATTTTTAAATGTAATTATCCCACCAATTCCCATGCTAAAACCAATATCCATAATTTTAAAAGCTTCGCTTCTGTTACCTGTGAAACAATGAAATACTCCTAATAATTCATCGGTGGCTTCTTTTTTAAGGATATTGTAAACTTCTTTAAATGAGTCTCTCGTATGAATTGCAATTGGTAGGGCATGTTTTTTTGCCAATTGAATTTGTCTTCTAAACGCATCTTGTTGTTGTTCACTATGTGTATCATCCCAATACAGGTCTATGCCTATCTCACCAATTCCAATGTATTTATTTTTCTCTAGCTCCTTTTCTACAAAAGCTAATTCATCTTCATAATTATCCTGAACTGAAGTTGGATGAAGTCCTATCATTGGCAGGCAATTGTTGGGGTAGGATTTTGTTAGATTCATCATTTCTTCAAAGGTGGCACTATCAATTGATGGAAGTAACATTTTAGTTACACCTTGGTTAATGGCTCTCTGAATTACCGAATCCCTATCATCATTGAATTTATCCAGATATAGGTGCGTATGTGTATCTATAAGGAACATGTTACAAAATTAATCTAATTTTGCGATTCAAAACAATGTTATTTATGAAGAGAATTTGTGTTTTTTGCGGGTCTAGCATGGGATCTTTGGATGATTTTAAAATTGCAGCTAAAAGAGTGGGTGAGTATTTTGTTGAAAATGATATTGAGCTTGTATATGGAGGAGCAAATGTTGGATTAATGAAGATAGTAGCTGATGCAGTTCTAGCAGGTGGGAAGAAAGTGGTAGGTATAATGCCTCATCTGCTTCTAGAGAAGGAGGTTGAGCATAAGGGAATAACTGAGCTCATAAGTGTTGATACGATGTCCGAAAGAAAAGAAATAATGTCAAATATATCAGACGGATTTATAGCATTACCAGGGGGGCTAGGAACACTTGATGAGTTATCTGAAATATTTATTTACAATCAATTAAGAATATCAGATAAACCCATTGGGTTGTTAAATACTTGTGGTTATTATGACAACCTTTTAAAGTTCATTGATTCTGGAGTTGAAAATGGCTTCATAAGGCCTGAGCATCGCCAAAACATTATTGCTGATGATAATATTGAAAACCTAATCAGGAAAATGTACTCATATGAACCAGTTGTTATGGGGAAATGGATTAGAGACATTCAGGTGGAAAGTAATGGAGATTCAAATTAATTTATTATTCAATAATTAATGTAGGTTGAAATGAAGGTTATTGGCATAACAGGAACTCTTGGAGCTGGAAAAGGAACAATTGTAGAATACTTAGTAAATAACTTGGGATATAACCATTTTTCAGTTAGAGAATATCTAACAGAAGAAATTAAGAAAAGAGGGATGCCTGTTAACCGAGATTCTATGACAAATGTTGCAAATGAATTGAGGTCAAACCACTCGCCATCATATATAATTGAGCAATTATATGAAAGAGCAGTTATGTCTGGAAGTAATTCAATTATTGAAAGTATAAGAACGCCTGGCGAGATTGACTACTTGGAGAATCAAGGCAACTTCCTTCTAATTGCTGTTGATGCAGATCCCAAAATTAGGTATGATAGGATATTAATTAGAGGATCTTCAACGGATAATATTAGCTATGATACATTTATTAGTAACGAAAAACGAGAATTAACATCTACTGATCCAAATAAACAAAACTTAAGCGCCTGTGCTAAAAGAGCGGATATAAAATTATACAACAATTTAACAATAGATGACCTAATAAAAAAACTTACTAGGTCTCTTTCTAATTAATATTTTTACTTACTTAGCGGGGTTTTTAAATAACTCAAAATAAACAAACATGAAACGAATATTCTTAGCAATTGTATTTTTGATATTTACATCTATTATAGGTATTTCTCAGAACGACAAATTTTATACTACAACAGGGGGTGAAATGATATTTTCCTTTGCAACTATTGAAGATAATGGATCAGATAATGGAAACGTTATGAGATGGTCTCCTTTTTTTAATATTCAAACGCATGGTAATTATGATGTTAATAAGAATTTAGGATTTATTTTTGGCCTTGGAATTAGAAACGTTGGTTTCATATATAACGAACCAGAATCTAGCACAAAGAAAAAGTTTAGAAATTATAATTTAGCTATTCCAGTTGGTGTAAAATTAGGAAACCTTAATAAGGTATTTTTTTATGGAGGTTACGAGATCGAGTTCCCATTTAATTATAAGGAAAAGACCTTTATAGATGAGCAAAAGACCAAATTTAATGTATGGTTTAGTAAGCGTGTTCCTTCATATTATAATACAGTATTTGTAGGAGTGCAATTCCCATATGGGCTCAGTTTGAAGTTTAAATATTATTTGTCTGAGTTTTTCAACCAAGGATATACAGAAAGTGATGGCACGCAACCATACAAAGGTTTAAAGGCTAATGTATTTTACTTTTCAATAACATCATCTCTATTTAGGAACACTACGGCAGTGTACAAGGAAGAATGGGATTAATTTACATCCTTAAGCCTTTTACTTTTGATATACCTGCGACAAAATCTTTTAGATAGTAAGGCTCGAAGTAGGCAGGATTTTCAAAGTCATCGGTATTAAATTTTTTATCAGCTATGCTGCATAAATGAGATACCGATGGATGAAAATCATCCAAAAAAATCGCATTTTGTTTCTGGGATAGGCTCTGCTTACATTTTTCTGCTCCATCGCCAGCAAAATATATTTTGTTGCTATTTAATAGCTTATTGTAAGAAAAGCTATCAATTATTTTGGCCATTGTTTCTTCAATAACATTTAAGCTCATTGAAAAAACAGAAGAATAAACCTCCATTCTTCTTGCATCAATCATAGGACAAACTAGTACATTTTTGGTAGCCAGATTATCACTCTTATTAATGAGATTGATCATTCCATTAGCCATTGATTCTAGCGTATTGATTCCAATCAAAGGGATGTCAAGCCCATAGCAGAATCCTTTTGCTGTTGAAACTCCTATTCTCAGACCAGTGTAAGACCCTGGACCTTTGCTAACAGCTACAGCATCAAGTTCTTTGGTAGTTATACTAGATTTGTTTAGAACTTCTTGAACAAATAATGTTATTTGTTCAGCATGTGAATTCTGAGTATGGGATTCCCTTAAGGCGATTAATTTACCATCTATGGAAACACCAACGGAACAAACTCTTGTTGCAGTTTCAATGTTAAGTATTATAGCCAATGGTTAATTATCTTTATCTGATTTAAAAAGCTCATCTTTTTTAACTATTTCAACATTATCGTTATTCTTTAGAGTTTTTGAAACCGCTCTATAGGGCGCAACTATTATCTCATCTCCATCTTTTAAACCTTCTGTTACCTCGATGTATTTATTGTCCTGTATACCAGTTTTAACCTTTCTTAGCTTTGCCTTACCTTCTTCATAAACGAAAACATATTCTTCAATTTTATCAGTTGAGCTACCAATTCCTTTCTCGGAACTTAGCCTTTCTTCTTCTCGTTTCTCTTTTGCTGTTTTCATTCTGCCTGAGGTGTCAGCACGTGTGGTTACGGCCTGAATAGCTATGGTTTTAATATTTACTGCAGTTTCGGTTTCAATTTCCACAGTTGCAGACATTCCAGGTCTGAAAGGTGAAGATATTGCAGCATCAGACTTTATAAGGTCTTCATATGATGTTTTTAGCATCTTGATCTTTACATCAAAGTTAGTAACCTGATCAGCACTAACACCAATTGTATTTGCTGAGGTTGCTATCTCTGTTACTAATCCTTTAAAGTCTCGATTAAGGTATGCGTCAACCTCTATTATTGCAGTATCTAACAAATTAACCCTAACAATATCGTTTTCGTTTACTTCCACATTTACTTCCAGAACTTCAAGATCTGCAATTCTCATTATTTCAGTACCTGCAGAAAATGTAGATGCTCCAGTAACTCTTTCTCCCACATCAACACTTAATTTGGATACGGTTCCATCATTTGGTGCATATATGGTAGTTCTGTTTAGGTTTTCTTTTGACTCTTTTAAAGAGGCTTTAGCACTGCTAACTTGAAATTGTGATGATCTATAGCTTTCCTCGGCAGCAGCCACATCTGCTTTTGAAACATCGTAGTTTGATTTTGCAGTTTCAAAATCACTGTCAGAAATTACTTTCTTTTCCCAGAGGGTTTTACTTCTTTTAAAATCGAGTTCAGATTTCACAAACTGTGCTTTACTTTGAGATAATCTTGCCTTTGAATTAGCCTGATTTGCTTGAGATGTATTCAAAGATGCCTCAGTTTTTTCATAGGCTCTTAGATAGATTTCAGGGTCAATTCTTGCTAATTTATATCCTTTCTTTACAAATTCACCCTCTTTAACATATAACTCTACAACTTCTCCAGAAATATAAGGGCTGATTTTTATATCTTTAGCTGGCTGTATCTTACCATTTGCAGATACAGTTTCAACTATTTTTCTTAATTCAACAAATTCCGTGGCTACTTTTATGCTATTGGAATTATTTCCTTTTTTTATTGCCAGCACAGTAATAACCGTAACAACCAATACAATGGATATTATCAACCATACTCGTTTTTTACTTTTTGTCATCTTTTTTTGTTGATTTAAAATTTAGTTTTAGAACTATCATAAAATTAGATTTTATTACGATTTTTCGCATAGGTTATTTTGACCTAACATTAGCAATATCATTAAGGGTTAGGCTTTTACCTAGATAAAAATCAAGAATCTTAACTTTAAATATATAGTCAAATTTTGATGAAGAGAGGTCTGATTCGGCATTCGCTAATTGTATTTTTACAATATTATAATCGGTAGAATTAACCATCCCTACATTAAACTTCTCCTGGGTATATTTAAATGATTCTTTAAATGCATCTACACTTTTATGTCTTGACAAAAACGTTTGATATGCAGCGATTGCGTCAGCATATGCCGACTCAATGTTTTTTCTCAAACGTAATTTTTCAGACTCTAATTCTAAGTTAATTACATCGTAGTAAATCTTGGATTTTTTAATGTTGGTACTTACCTGATAGCCGTTGAATATTGGAATTGATATTCCTAGACTTAGTGTTCCATTTCTGTTTTCTTTGAACTGGTCTCCAAATGCGATACTTTCATCATACCCTGGTTGTCCAGGAATGAAACTTTTAACTAACTGATCGGAATAATTAGTTCCATAAGAACCATTTGCGTATACTCTAGGGCTTCTCATTCCTTTCATTATGGAAAGGCCCTTATCTGCACTTTCAAGCTTATATTCAGCACTTTTTATCTCTGGCATTATCAATACAGATTTGTTGTAAATCATTTCTGCTGGCAATAATGTTGGTGTACCAGTGATTTCAAGGATTGGTTTTTCAACATCAAATTCTACATTTGATTCAATATCCAGAAGTTGCATCAAATCTAGATAAGCAAGCATTACGTTATTTTTAGAGTTAACTAATACTGCCTCATCAGAAGCTCCTTGAGCCTCAATATCATATAACTGACCCTGCGCAAGTGCTCCAGCATCAACTTGTTTTTGTGTTCTTTCAATTTGCTCACTCGATATATCAACCTGTCTTTGAGCATTTTTTGCAAGTTCTATGTTAAATAATATCTGAAGATATGCCGCAGCCACGTTTAGTGACATATCGTTTCTTATTTTATCAGAATTATATTTCTCAGCCAGATAATCAAATTGTTTTTGTCTCACGTTGTTTATGAGCTGAAAACCGTTAAATAAGGTAACCTGAGAATTTACCGAAAAATATGATTGTTGGGTGCTATTATTTGCATATCTATTTGCTGATTGATCATATGATCTTCCCCATCCATATTGGTGAGATGCTGTTGCATTTAGGTTTGGAGCTAACCCATATTTGCTTTGAGTAACATCCCTATCTGCAGAGTTAACATTAAGCATACTTTGCTGAATCTGAATATTGTTATCAAAAGCATATTCAATACATTCTTCAAGTGTCCATTGCTTTTGAGCCTGAACATTGATACTAATCACAAGTAAAATGGACGTCAATATATAAATGACTAATCTTGTTTTCATGATTTATATTTTATGGTTTAGTTGTATTGCCTCCAGAATTTCGCTGCAAATTTAACTAATTGGTTATAAACCTTCGTTTAAATAATGTTAAATAAATTATGTAAAGCTCTGAACTACTAACATTATTTTAATCAATTTCGTACATATTTAAGTGCAATTTTTCAATTACTTTTACAGATAAGTTTTAAATTCTAATAATTTAATCAACCAAGATGATAAAGTTAACTCTATTTGTTTTCGCAGTTTTTATGTTACAATGCAATGTTATTGCTGAAATAACTGCATCTCCAGGGGATTCTATTGATGCCATACACTATAAAATTAATATTGATGAGATTAATACTTCAGACCAAACTATAAAAGGGTGGACTAACATTATAATGAATCCCCTTGTGCAAGAATTGACACAAATAAAACTTGACCTGAAGAGTCTAACCGTAGACTCTGTATTTGTGAACCAATTTATTAGGCCCTACACCTATTCTAATGATAAAATAGTGATAGATTTGAGTGAAAGTATATCCATAGGAGATACTGTTAATGTAAAGGTCTATTATCATGGCCATCCGTTTCACGAGGCATGGGGAGGCTTTCATTTTTCTGGTGATTATGCCTTTAACTTAGGTGTTGGATTTGAATCGATTCCGCATAACCTTGGTAAAACTTGGTTTCCATGTATTGATGATTTTACTGATAGAGCTACTTATGATGTTATAGGAACAGCAGAAACAGGATTAACTATTACAGCTGGCGGAAGACTTTTGGATACCATAAACAATGGTAACAACACCACTACATGGCATTGGAATATTCCATATCAAATTCCGACGTATCTAGCTTCCATATGTATTGGCGATTACGTTGAATACAAAGATGTGCATGTTGGAATTGAAGATAGCATACCAATAAGTATCTATACTAGACCTTCAAGCGCAGGAAATGTAGCCGGGTCATTCATAAATCTCCACGAGATAATAGAATTCTTTGAAACAAGATTTGGGCCTTATCCATTTGAAAAAATTGGTTACACAGGCACAGCCATTGGAGCCATGGAGCATGTTTCAAATATTGCATATCCCAATTCGGCCATTAATGGAGGAACCTCCTCAGAGTATCTTTATACTCATGAGTTATCCCACATGTGGTTTGGGAATAAAGTAACATGTTCAACTGCTGAAGATATGTGGTTAAATGAAGGGTGGGCAACATTTTGTGCTATTTATTACAAGGAAGTACTTTATAGTCACGCCACATTTTTAGATGAGATGCGCACTACTCACAAGGATGTTCTTCAGAATGCTCATGTTATCGACGGTGGATATTGGGCAGTTAGCAACATACCTCAGGAAGTCACCTATGGCAAAACAGCTTATGATAAAGGGAGTACTGTGGTAAATACCTTAAAAAACTACCTTGGAGATTCACTATTTTTTGATGCAATGACAGCATACATGACCAATGATACAATTGCCTACTCATCAAGATCATCTGAGGAACTATGCGATTTCTTAACTGCATATACAGGAATTGATATGCATTCATTTTTTGATGCCTGGGTAATGAGTCCTGGAACACCCCACTTCTCAATAGATTCAATAAATGTTAATGAGGAAGGACAAGAATATATTATTGATATTTGGTTTAAGCAAAAATTTAAAGGATTTGATTTCCTCGCCAATGATAATATTTTGGAGGTTACATTCATAGATGAAAATTTTATACTTTTTACGGATACAATTCATTTCTCAGGAAAAACGGGTCATTCGGTTAAGGTTTATGACAAAAATACAATGCCATCTGAACCTATCTTAGCTTTGATGGATTTATTTGAGAAAACAAATGATGCTACAACAGACAATTATTCATATTTCAGTGAACCAATGGAATATACTTTCCCTTCAACTTATTTTACTATTTATGTTGATGATCTAACGGATTCAGCTATGATTAGAGCAACTCATAGTTGGGTTGAACCAGATTCTCTAGTTAATCCAATAGAAGGGTTGAAACTTTCCCCTTATAGACATTGGAAAATTGAAGGTATTTTTCCAGAAAGCATCAATGCCAGTGGAAAGTTCTTTTATTCAATAAGTAGTAACCTTGATAATGAATTAATTACTTCAACAATTGATTCAATAGTAATATTATATAGAGAAAATGCTGCGGATGAATGGAAGTCCGTTCCTCAAACACGAATAGGAGTATGGTCTGTAGGTAACATTATTGTAGATGAAATATTACCTGGCGAGTATACATTAGCTGTCTGGGACACACAAATTGTAGACATCAAAGATGATAGGCAAATAAATCAAATTAGTATATATCCAAATCCAACAAATGGGGATATTAATTTTGAGTTCGCTCGAACAGGAAATTATGAATTAAAATTGTTTGATAACCAAGGTAGAATTTTAGATAGCACAATAATAAATTCCATAAGTGGTGTTTGGAATCTGGAAAGTAAAAATTATTCAGGTATACATCTAGTTGAAATTTTTGAGGCCGGCAAATTAATTACATCTAAAAAAATCATTTTTACAGACTAGATTTTAGCTTTAAGTATATTTATTAATGGACTAATTTAACATACCTAATTGTGTAAAAAACAGGTAATGTGATATATATGAGGTATTGCAAAAAAAATGTGCTATTAATTACTAAACTGGTGTCCGATTATGGATTTTTAAGAGTGTTACAGGTAAAATTATATTACTCATTTACTATTTTTGTGCCTCAATGAAATCAAAATTTTTAAAATATTTATTTCTTTTAGTAATTGTATTGTCTGCTTATTCTTGCGGTGAAGATCATGAAAATCATGATGACGATAATTATGTGATGGTTGACATTAATGACTCAATAGTATCAAGTCTTGATAGTATTATAATTATGAATAAAGCCACTGAACTTGACAATAAATTCTCTCGTCTTGTTCGTCTTACCGGTTTTAATGGAACTGTACTTTATTCTGAAAAGGGTAAAATTATATTTAAAAAGGCATATGGATATAAGAATGTACGGAGGAAAAAAGATAGTCTAGAAACATCCGATGCCTTTCAACTTGCATCCGTGTCGAAAATGTTTACGGCAGTGGCCATAATGATACTTAAAAATGACGGAAAGCTTGATTATGATGCTGACATACGTACATATATTAGCGAATTTCCATATGAAGATGTTACAGTTAGGCTATTACTAACTCATAGAGCTGGTTTACCAAGATATATGAGTCTGTCTCATGAAAAGTGGAAAAATAAAAAGAATCCCATGGATAATGATGATATGCTAGATTTATTTGTAGAGCATGTTCCAGATCTTTACTTTAAACCTAACAATGGGTTTCATTATTGTAATTCAAATTATTCTATTCTTGCAAATATTGTCGAACGCATATCTGGGCAGAATTTTGAGGATTTCATGGAAAAAAGGATATTTGAACCTTTGGAAATGAATGATTCTTTTGTCTATAATATGAGAGATGACTCTTCTGTATCCTTATATGTTAAGGATGGAGTTCCAGGTTATTATCATCGTGGTTGGAGATGGCGTGAGATGACAAATGAGTATTTGAATGCTGTAATGGGAGATAAGGGTATTTACACCTCGGTTGACGACATGTTTAAGTTTGATCAATCACTTGATAATTTTACCCTATTGCCAGATTCAATTTTAAGTGAAGCATTTATACCCGGAAATCCATCCTATTGGAAGAGAAAGGATAATTATGGCTTTGGATGGAGGGTTAAAGAAGACCGTGATAGTACGGTTTTTCACTTCGGATGGTGGAAAGGATTTAGAACATTCTATATCCGAGATATGAAATACCAAAAAACATTGGTTGTTCTTACAAATAAAGATAAGGGCCCTGGATCATCTCACTTTTGGAACATCATTAAATCAGATACTCTTCCACTGGGAAGGGTTTGCAAACTACCTGTGTTAAAATAGTAAACAGAAAATTATAAATACACTGTAAATTACTTGAATCTAGCCGTTTCTATTAGCTAACAACAAGTTTGAATCCAACTCCATGTACGTTTATAAGCTCAACACTTGTGTCACTTTTTAGATACTTGCGCAGTTTTGTTATATAGACATCCATGGAGCGAGCATTAAAATAACTGTCATCAAACCATATTTTATTGAGAGCAACAGTTCTGTCAAGAACATTATTCATATTCTCGCAAAGAAGCTTGAGAAGTTCAGCCTCTTTTGATGTTAACTTCTGCTCGCTATCACTAGTCGATAGCATTTGCCTATTATATTCAAATGTATATTTTCCAAATCTAAACTCAGTTGGGCTATTACTAATTTCTTTGGTCTTACTTCTTCGCACAATGGCGTTTATTCGAAAAATAAGTTCTTCCATACTAAATGGCTTAGTAAGGTAGTCATCAGCTCCAATTTCAAAGCCTTGCTTTTTATCTTCTTGCATGGCCTTAGCACTAAGAAATAAGATTGGAATATTATTATCTATTTTTTTAATCTTCTTTGCCAAAGTAAACCCATCCATTTCTGGCATCATTATATCTAAAACGCAAAAGTCAAACTCCTCTCTCTTAAATGCTTCATAAGCTTCTTTACCATCCTGACATAATAATGTTGGATAATTTTTGGCTTCCAAGTATGCTTTTAAAATCGTCCCTAAATTTTTATCATCCTCCGCAAGGAGTATTCTAATATTTTCCATTCTAATTTGTTTTTATGGGAAGTTTAATTGTGAATGTGGATCCTTTTCCCAATTCTGAATCCACTGAAACCTCACCATCATGTTGATCAATTATTGCCTTTACATAGCTTAGACCCAGCCCAAAACCTTTGAAATTATGAACGTTACCAGTGGGAACTCGATACAATTTTTCAAATATTTTTTTTCTGTTTGTTTTACTTATTCCTATACCGTTATCCCTTATTCTAATTAACAAATATTTATTACTGTTTATTGTATTGATGATAATATCAGGTTTATCCAAACAATACTTTATGGCATTATCTAGAAGATTAATTATGACATTTGTCAGGTGTATGTTGTCACCAATTACTTCAGCATTCTGCGCTCTAAGCTGAACTTCTATTTTACCACCCTTATTTTCAATAGCTATGGTTTTGCTGCCCACAGCAGCTGTGATAATATCATGCATATTGTTAAGAGATTTTTGCATTTTAAGTTGTCCTTTGTCAATGATGGCAGTTTGGAGTATCTGTTCTGACATAAGTCCTAAACGTCCATTTTCTTCATCAATAACACCTACATAATTTTCGTATAATGATTCTGTTTTTTGAATATCTTTATCTTTTAGAGCCTCGCAAGCCAAAGCTATTGTTGATATAGGTGTTTTAAATTCATGGGTCATATTATTAATAAAATCATTTTTCATTATCGAAAGTCTTTTTTGTCTGAAGATGGTATAAATACTGAAGGAAAATGATATTATTATCACTAGAAATAAGACTACTGAAACAGCGAGTAGTATCCATAACTGACTGATAAGAAACTTCTTTTCATTTGGAAAAAATATAAGTAGTTTATTGGGAAATGAAAACAATGACCCAACGGGATTAAGGTCAAAAATAAAACTATCATTTAATAATTCCTCCGGGTACTTACCTGTTTTTTGAAAAATCATAGAGTTTGTGGCCGGACTATAAATGCCAAATTCAAAGGATGTATTGATATCCTTATCTTTTAATTCATATGAAATCATTGATTCGATGAGTCCTTTTTTGGAGTGATAGAAATTTTCAGGATCTTTTTGGTTATAACCAAAGGTTAAATCACTAATAAGTTTGTTGGCCATACTTGAATTATGCATAATCCTATCAATATCTGTCTGACTGGTAATGTTTTGGAAATTGTAAAACATAACTCTGTTCAATGAATCATATATTTGGAAACTACTCTGGTTTTCCTCTAAAAACTTTCTTCGATTTTTTATTCTTTCTTCTAACCTTAATTTGTCCAGATCAAAAACAACTTTTGTTATGGCTTGTTTTACATCCTTTACAAAGATAGCTTCCTTTAACTTTACTGCATCTCTTATCCAGCGCACTTGTATCATCATCAATCCTATAGTTGATATGGTAACAAGTATTAAAAGTATGTAATATGACCACTTTCTCATTAGGCAAATTTAAGGCATCAAACAGTTGATATACAGCTTTTAACATTTATTAACAGTTGTTATATTGACTTAACACTTTATGTAAACAATGCAATGTATTTTTGAAATTGAATTAGTTAACAACTTGATTTAAAGGTGAGCTTTAATGCTCATATAATTTCTACTTATCATTGATAATTTATGGTTTAAGTCCTGCTTTGGCAGGACTTTTTTTGTAAAATCAACACCAATGAAAAAGCCACATACTAGTATTAATTAATACTAGTATGTGGCTTTTATTATATGATTTACTTCGTTATAGGTCGAACTTAATACCTTGTGCCAATGGCAATTCACTACCATAATTGATAGTATTAGTTTGTCTGCGCATATAAATTTTCCATGCATCAGATCCTGATTCACGACCACCACCTGTGTCTTTTTCACCACCGAATGCTCCACCTATTTCTGCACCAGATGTTCCTATGTTAACATTGGCGATTCCACAATCTGAACCTCCATGAGAAAGGAATTTTTCAGACTCAATTAAAGAGTTTGTCATAATTGCACTTGAAAGACCCTGAGGAACATTGTTTTGTATCTCAATAGCATTTTCAACACCACCGGAATACTTTAATAAATACAAAATAGGGGCAAAGGTCTCGGATTGCACAATTTCAAAATTATTGTCGGCTTCTACAATTACCGGTTTAACGTAGCATCCCGAAGCATATTCTTTACCTTCTAAAACTTTACCATCTACTAATACATTACCTCCTTCAGCTTTTGCTGCATTGATAGCTTTTAGATAACCATCAACTGCAAGCTTGTCAATTAAAGGACCCATATGTTTAGATTCGTCCAATGGGTTTCCGATTTTGATCTGATCATAAGCCGATACAACAGCATTTTTTACTTTATCGTAGATGCTCTCATGAATTATTACTCTTCTTGTTGATGTGCATCTTTGACCAGCTGTTCCGACAGCTCCAAAAACAACGCCTGGAACAACAATTTTTAGATCTGCAGTAGGTGTAACAATTACAGCATTATTTCCTCCTAATTCTAACAAAGATTTACCAAGCCTTTTCCCAACAGCTTCCCCAACAGATTTACCCATCTTTGTTGACCCTGTTGCGCTTATTAGAGGAACTCTTTTGTCGTTTGACATTTTTATTCCAAGTTCAGCACCCCCAATAACAAGACAAGAAACGCCTTCAGGAACATTATTTTCTTCAAATACTTCTTGAGTTATTTTTTGACATGCAATTGCAGTTAGAGGAGCTTTTTCAGAAGGTTTCCATATGCAAACATCACCACAGACCCATGCTAGAGCTGTATTCCAGCTCCAGACTGCAACAGGAAAATTAAAAGCAGATATAATGCCAACAATTCCCAAAGGATGATATTGTTCGTACATTCTGTGAAGCTCTCTTTCCGAATGCATTGTCAATCCATGTAATTGCCTCGATAAACCAACTGCAAACTCACATATGTCAATCATTTCTTGAACCTCTCCCAACCCTTCTTGTAATGATTTTCCCATTTCAAAGGAAACAAGCTTACCCAAGGCATCTTTTTTTTCTCTTAATTTATCTCCAAGTTGTCTAACAACTTCTCCTCTTTTTGGAGCAGGTATCTCCCTCCATATTTTAAAAGCTGACTGTGCTTGTTCAACAACTAAATCATAATCTTGAAGTGTTGCATTTCTGACCTTTGCAAGCTCTGTACCATCAATTGGAGTATATGAACTGGTAATATCACCATCTGTGTTTATCCAGTTGGTACCAGTTGAAACCCCGTTGTTGACTTCAGCTATTGCTAGACTTTTTAATAGATCAGTTTTGTTGAATCCTGATGTGTCCATTTTTTTTAGATTTTTAGATTTTTTATTTTTCCAGGAATGGATATCTATAATTTTTTGGAGGTAAAAAACATTCTTTAATAGTACGAGGGCTAACCCACCTTAGTAGATTTAATTTTGACCCAGCCTTATCATTTGTTCCTGATCCACGAGCACCACCAAACGGTTGCATATTTACAACAGCTCCCGTTGGCTTATCATTAATGTAAAAGTTCCCAGCCGCATGATTTAGACGTTTGAGGACTTTTTCAATTATATAACGATCCTTAGAGAATATTGAACCAGTTAAAGCATAAATAGATGTGGTGTCGACCAAATCAATAACTTCATCAAAATCCTTTGGATCGTATACGTAAATTGTAAGTACAGGCCCAAAAAGCTCTTCTTTCATGGTTATGTAATGAGGATCTTTGGTTAAAATAATTGTAGGTTCAATAAAAAACCCTTTTGTTTTATCACAATTTCCACCGTGGATTACTTCAGCATTTTTATCTTTTTTTGCATTGTTGATGAACATTTCGAGCTTATCAAATGAAGCCTCATCTATAACTGCGTTTACAAAGTTTGAAAAATCTTCGACACTACCCATCTTGATTGAGTCCATGTCAGATTTAACATCATCCCATATTTGATCCCATAAATTAGATGGAATATAAGCCCTAGAGGCTGCTGAGCATTTTTGCCCTTGATATTCAAATGCGCCTCGGGTAAGTGCTGTTGCTACTTCACGAGGATTTGATGACTCATGCACAAGAACAAAATTTTTCCCTCCAGTTTCACCAACTATTCTAGGGTAGGATTTATATTTATGAATATTATTGCCAACTTCTTTCCAAATATTTTGAAAAACACCCGTGGAACCTGTGAAGTGAATTCCTGCAAAGTCAGGATGAGAGAATATAACTTTTCCTGCAACAGGTCCGGAAACAAAAACAAGGTTTATAACGCCTTCTGGTAAACCTGCTTCCATAAAAATTTCCATTATTATAGCTGCTGAATATACCTGAGAATTTGATGGTTTCCATACCACTGTATTGCCCATAAGTGCTGGAGCAGATGGCAAATTACCCGCAATTGCGGTAAAATTAAAAGGAGTTAAAGCAAATACAAAACCTTCTAGTTCACGTTGCTCAAGTCTATTCCAATTAATTTCGTCAGAATTAGGCTGCTCGGTATATATCTCTGTCATATACCTAACGTTGAACCTCAAAAAGTCAGCTAATTCACATGCAGAATCAATTTCAGCTTGATGAGCCGATTTGGATTGAGCCAGCATTGTTGCGGCATTAATTCTTGCTCGGTATGGCCCAGCAATCATTGCAGCAGCCTTCAAAAATATTGAAGCTCTTTGTTTCCATGACACTGATGCCCATTGCTCTTTAGCCATTAAAGCTGCATTTATAGCATCTTCAACATGACTTTCATTGCCACGATGATAGTAACCCAATACATGATCTCGCTCATGCGGTGGGTTCATCATAATTTTTTCATCTGTTCTAACCTCTTTACCATTTATTATCATTGGAATATCAGCTTCATATCCCTTTGCGCATTTTAATGCCGCAATAAGCTTTTCCCTTTCAGGAGAACCACTTATGTATGATAATATTGGTTCATTGTTTACCGGTGGTACTGAAAATAAACTCTCTTGCATTTTTCTGTGAATTAAATTTATTAACTAAACTGTCATACAATATATGTCGTATTTTGGAGTGCAAAAATATTACTATTATTTCTAATAATATCCAATAAAATTCAAAAAAAACTATTCTTTATTTTAGAATCTAATTTTATAATATAATATTAAGGAAAGTATTGTTATTTAACTAGGACCAAATAACCCCAAGGATTTAGATTTATTTCTGTTTTTCCTTCTATTCTGAATTTTTCTTCCCCGAAAACATCATTGTAATCCCCATTTATATTTGAGTTTTCAAATTCCAATGATTGGGGTTTATCGGTTAAATTAAGAACCGAAATAACAGTGTTATTGTCCGCTTTACGGTAAAATGCGAAAACAGATTGATTAGATTCGTTGCCAAGTCTAATGATTGCTCCCCCATATTTTCCATTCCAAAGTGCTGGATTATCCTTTTTTAATTTGTTTAAGGTTGAGTACAAATTATTATAAGGCATTTCATCCCATGAGATTGTGTCTTTTTCAAAAAATGCTAGCCGTTTATTAAGTCCCGCTTCCTGCCCATTATATATCATACCCATACCAGGGATTGTATATGATAGAACAGCCATAACTTCCCCAGCATCACCCATTCTTTCTTGCACTGTTCCATTCCATGAGTTTTCATCATGATTAGATGTAAAATACATACGATATGAGTTACTGGGGTATTTACTATCGTTCCAATCAAAGTAATCCCATATATCATTGGAATTTTGTTTTCCTTGTGCTATTTCATTCATTATGTGGTGTAACTTCCATCCATAGTTCATGTCGAAAGCCTCTCTAAGTAAATCATCATTATCTTCATCTTCAGCTAACATAAAAACAGGCTTGATTGAATCCAATTCATATCTCACTCTATTCCAGAATTCAACAGGAACCATGCCCGCAACATCACATCGGTAACCATCAATATCCGTTTCACTTACCCAGAATTTTAAAGCATCCATCATTGAATCACGTAAGACAGGATTGTTGTAGTCAAATGCAATAACATCAGTCCAATCATATGGTGAAACAAAATTTCCATCTTCGTCTTTTTTATACCAATCAGGATGCCTTGTGGCCCATGGATTATCCCATGCACTGTGGTTTGCAACCCAGTCGAGGATAACATACATGCCTAAATTATGTGCCTCATCTACTAGATTACGGAGATCTTCAATACTTCCAAACTCAGGGTTTATTTGCTTGTAGTCCTTAACAGCGTAGTAACTACCAAGAGTTCCTTTTCTATTGACCTCTCCAATTGGATGTATGGGCATAATCCACAATATATCAACACCCATTTTTTTTAGACGAGGTAATTGTTTGCGAAATTCATTTATGGACCCTTCATCTGTAAACTGACGAATATTTACCTCATAAATATTGGCATTCCTTGTCCAGTATGCGTGTAATTGATTATTATTTTCCTTTTGATCTGATCTTTTTTTAATTGTGGAATCACATGAAGTTGTTAGTGCCACAATAACTACTAAAATAAATATTGAGAGTACTCTAATTTTTAATTTTTCCATGCTTCTATATTTTATATTACTATTTAATTTTTCCAATTTGAAGTAATTCTACATCTTGCCCGACCCATTTAAAATTAATATTCCATATTCCTTTTTCTACGTCATATGAGTATCCTGGATTACCGGTTGTATGGTTTTTAATTTGTATTAATTTTTCTCCATTCAAATAAAGCTTATCAATACCTGAGTCATCTAAACCAATTATTTCAATGCTTATATTTCTAGTTTCTGGTTCCTCTTCGTAGCCTTTACCCTTAGATTTTAATATATATTTATACTTCTTTTCGGAAATGAATTCTCTTTCCATTAAAATATATATAAAATTATTATTTTCTAATGTCCCATAAGTTTTCCCATCATCCTCAAACATGCTGTAACTATTTGTTTTATAAGAGTGGTCAAAATAGTATTTGATCAGCAAGTTTCTTTTTGAATAATCATCAGTGGTATTTACATAGTTAGTGTATGGAATAAAGGCTCCTGCTTTAATAAAAATCGGGATGGTTTCCAAGTCTATTTTTTGGGTTATGATATTACCACCAGAGTATATCTGATTATCCCATAAACTATACCAATCAGATTCTTTGGGTAAATATATATCTGCATATTTTTGATTTTTTTCAACAATAGGAAAAACTAAAATATCCTCACCAAACATATATTCATTTCCAATTTTATATGTATTCGTGTCTTTTGAAAACTCAAAAAACAATGGTCTAACAATTGGATAGCCATTAATTGTTGCTTCTGCTGCCAAATTATAAATGTATGGAAGCAATTGATATCTGAGGTGCATAAATTTTCTAACAATTTTCTTTGTCGTATCATTAAAATAAACTGGTTCAGAGGGAATATCTGAGCCATGGGGTCTCAATATTGGTGAAAAACATGACATTTGAAGCCATCTAGTATAAAGTTCATTATCCATAACTCCCTGAGCAAATCCACCTGCATCTGAATGTATATATGGTAGTCCGCATAGTCCCATGTGTATCATTAAAGGAACTTGTGCTTGCAGGCCACCCCAACTCCTACTTACGTCTCCTGTCCATGGATAAATGGAGTAGCGTTGAGATCCAGCATATCCAGATCTGTTGAGATTGAAAAGCCTCATCTTTGGATAATCTTCTCTCATATTTTCATATAGTGCTTTATGCCAGTAATGACCATAAATATTATGCACTTCATCAGCACTACCAATAATATGAATTTGGTCTGAGGGATGATTTTCCGGTTCACCTAAATCACCCCACCATCCGGCAACACCGATATCGATTTGGGGTTTGTATTTATTCCAAAACCAAATTCCAGCCTCGGGTTTAAAAATATCTAGAAGAGCACCATTCCCAAAATAAAATTCTGTATTCACGTAACTATTTCCTAGAGAATCTAATGCAAGCAAACCCAAACTATCAGTAATAGTGAAATTTTTAAGGGAGTCCAATATATAAGGTTCTGTTATAAGTACAACTTTAACACCTTTCTTCCTTAAACCTGATATCATTTTCTCTGGGTCCGGCCAATTGGGTTTATACCAGTCAAGTCTTCCCATCGTTCCTAAAAGGCTATCTCCAAACCAGTATAGATCAATTATCATTGCATCCAGAGGGAAACCTTCTTCAATGGTTAAATTTGCTATTGAGTCTGTTTCTTCTTGCGTTCTATATCCCATCCTTGATTGCAGGTTTCCAAGAGCCCATATCGGCGGCAATGGCTGGAAACCTGTTAGTTTGGAATAATTGGTTGCGATCATTTTATGATCACTCCCACCTATTAATACATACTTCATGGTTCCACCAATGGCCCCAAATTCAAGGATGCCAGATTCTGTTCCTCCAACATCAGCATATCCTTTTTGAGGGTTATCAAATAATAACAGATATTTTTTTGATGATACAATTAGAGGAACTGAGTAGTTTAAATTTTTTGCACCAATCTCGTACCCATATTTGGGTCTATTGTAAAGATTGTATCTTCCTCCAATTAGGTCCAGAGAAACAGCTCTTTCACCCAATCCGTATATTTTTTCATTGGCATCAATTTCAAATCTTATTCCATCTGTGTCGTTCCTTCTAAAGTATCCTTTTTCCTCCTTTATGATAGTATCATTATTGTATATGAATGATATAAAAAAAGGATCTTTGTTTACTACCACGGATAAACTATCGGTTAATAATTTCAGATAATTACTCTCATCTATAATACTATGAAAAGTACCTTCTGGTTTTAAAATTACTGCATCTGATTTATTTCCTTTTGGACCATTTTGCGGGTAATGCCTTATCTCTATAATATTGCTTTCATAAGGAATTATTAGTGTGGTGCCATGGTCGGTAATTACTTCAACAATGCTGTCATAGTTATTATGAGTAATATATCTTCTTTCATTGTAGTCATAAATTTTATCAGTTTCTGTGAATTTCGCTTCTCTATTGCAACCTATATTAATGGAGGCAATAGAAGTTATCATAAATAGAAGGAATATAATTTTAGTCATGAAACAATTAATTATCAGATAATTCGCTTGTCAAAAATATAATAAAAAAGCCGTTTGATTAAATTAATGACTTAAATTAAAACTTGTCACGATTAGATTTTATTTGCTGCCACATTTTTATTCTAAAGCATCCTATGCAAACGATTGATACAAACATACTGATAAATTAAATTATAAGTATTGTTCGATTTAAACCATTATTGGGCTATTGACGTATTAATCAACATTTATTCAACTAATTTTGTGTTAGCAAAATATCTGATAAAATTAATGACAAATAAACTTAAACTCTATAATTACTGGAATCAACTTTATCCTCACCTCCCCGCTGATAAACTGGATGTTTTTATTTCTAATATTAGTGTTTCTGACAAAAAGGAAGTGTCAAAAGGCTGGTTTAAAGATGCAATTGTTTACTCCTTGTATGTAAACCTTTATAATGAGGATTTTAATGGATTAACGGAAAAGCTTGATTATATAAAGAACCTTGGAATTAATTGTTTGTGGCTATTGCCAATACTTCAATCGCCAATGCGTGATGCAGGTTTTGATATTAGTAAATATGATAGAATTAGACCTTCGCTACTTGGATTGTCTGACGAAAGCACTCGTGATGATCAAGAGGTTGTATTTGGTTCATTTCTTGAAGAGGCACACAAAAGAGGAATCAGAGTTATATTTGATGTTGCAATCAATCATACTTCTGATGAGCATCCTTGGTTTATTGATTCTCAAAAGAAGGATGTAAATGAGTATACGGATTATTATATTTGGAGTGATAAACCAGATAAGTATCGTGATGCACGTATATTGTTTAAGGGTATAGAAAAGTCAAACTGGGAAAAGTTAGATGATAAATATTATTTCCATAGATTTTTTAGTTTTCAACCAGATCTTAATTACAGAAATCCAGATGTCCTTTTGGCAATGACAAGAAATTTACTCTATTGGCAAAAAAATGGTGTTGATGGATTCAGGGCTGATGCAATACCTTACTTGTGGAAAGAGGATGGTACAAATTGTGAAAACTTGGAAATGACACATATAATAGTCAAGTTTTTTAGAGCTGCTCTTGAATATGTAAACCCTGAAACATTACTATTGGCTGAGGCTTGCCAGGAGCCAAAAGAGGTTGTTAAATACTTAGGTAACAATGATGAGTGCCATGCAGCGTATCACTTTCCACTTATGCCGATGATATATAAATCAATAGCAAGCGCTAATTCTGAACCCATAAAACATATTTTGAGTAATGCATTTACTCCGGAAATAAGTGATAGTAATCAATGGTTTACATTTCTTAGAGTTCATGATGAGCTTAGCTTGGAATTAGTATATGTAAGTGAGGAGGATAGAAAATATATCTATGATAGCTATTGTCATGATGCTTCATGGGACTTTAGAGTTGGTGAAGGAATATCTGCAAGATTATCAGAGTTAATGCAAAAAAATGTAGATAAAATTGGCCTTGCTTATAGCATTATGCTAACTCTTCTGGGAACACCAGTTATCTATTATGGTGATGAGTTTGGTAAACTCAATGACAAGAAGTACTATTATAACCAAATAAAACAAACAGGAAAGGATGATACAAGATTTCTTGTTCGTGGTAAAATTGACTGGATGAATGTAGAGCAAGACCTCAAGAAAGAAGATAATTTTCATTCACAGGTATTTAGTATGATAAGTAGTATGTTAAATACTCGGAAAGACTTTACTTCATTTGGCAGAGGAGATCTTAATTTTATCGATGTTGTTGCGGATAAGCCCCATGAAATTTTATCATATGTTCGAAAATATTTGGACGAAAAAATATTGGTTTTAAATAACCTCTCAGCTGAAAAACAATTACTAAAAACCCCCCTACCAGATAATAACCTTGCTGTATTAAATATGAACGGCTTTGTTATGGCTAATGATGATATTATACTTGAAGCTCATGGCTTTGCTTGGCTTCTTGTGATTTAATTACATGTATTTTAATTTCAAATATGTAATAACATTATCATTAATTTTTGTGGTTAATTAATAATTATAATATTATCAACAATTCTAATTTTGGTAATTTTTTTTGTTGACCTTTGTTTTTTCTAATATTATAATGGAACAGATTACACTATTTGCTGATGTGCTATTACCCTTACCCATTAAGGGTACTTTTACGTATCGTGTTCCAAGAGATTTGAATGAGTTTATAAAGCCAGGACATAGGGTAAGTATACAGTTTGGTAAAAGAAGAATTTACGCTGGAATAGTAAGGAATATACACACAAACGTACCTCAAGACACAATTCCAAAATACATCATCACATTATTGGATGAACATCCAATTGTAAATGAAATTCAATTTAAATTTTGGGAATGGTTATCATCTTATTACATGAGTACTTTGGGTGAAATTATGAATGCTGCTCTGCCAAATGCCTTTAAACTAGCAAGTGAATCAAAAATAGCCCTTTCCCCTTTATTTGTGCCCGATAAGAGTTTGTTGAATAAATCCGAATATCAGATAACGGAGGCATTAATGACCAACAGTAAACTTACAATTGGAGACATTACTAATATTGTTGGTTATAAGAAGGTACTACCTCTGATTAAAACAATGATCGAAAATAAGATGCTTGTTATGGAGGAAGAATTAAAAGATACTTATAAACCAAAAATCAAAAAGTATATAACTCTGAATAAAAAATTCCATGGTGAGGAAAAGCTTCATGTGCTAATGGATGATTTGGGTAAAAGAGCTCATAAGCAATTGGAGATACTCATGTCATTCATATCTCAAGCAGGAATTCCAATTGAAGATGATTTTGAAATTAGTCAAAAAGAATTACTACAAAGGTCGGGTGGAAGTGATTCGGCAATGAAGGCCCTAATCACAAAAGAAGTTCTGATTTGTAATGAAAGAATTGTAAGTAGGTTAGATACTGGCAATTTATCTAAAACTATTATCGAGGTTATTCTGAGCGAACATCAGGAGAAAGCATACAGTAATATACAATCCCATTTTTCAAAACATAATGTGGTTTTACTCCATGGTGTTACTTCGGGTGGTAAAACAGAATTGTATATCAAACTGATTTTTGAGATGATTGCAAAAGGTAAGCAGGTTTTATATTTACTTCCAGAAATAGCCTTAACTACTCAAATAATATCCAGACTACGCCAATATTTTGGTGATAGAGTAGGGGTATATCATTCCCGATATAGTCAGAATGAAAGAGTTGAGGTTTGGAATAATATCAATGGTAACGGTGATGGGAATAATTTTGATATAATTCTTGGGCCAAGATCATCTCTATTTTTACCATATGATAATCTAGGATTAATAATAGTTGATGAAGAACATGACAGCTCCTATAAACAATACGATCCATCACCAAGATACAATGCCAGAGATGCAGCAATTTATCTTGCCACCTTGCATGGAGCTAAGGTGTTACTTGGTTCTGCTACTCCCTCCATTGAAAGTTATTACAATGCTTTAAACGGTAAATATGGACTCTCGGAAATAACTCAAAGGTATGGTAACATTAAACTCCCTCGTGTTTCAATTGTAAACCTAAAGGAGGAACACAAGAGGCGAATGATGAAGTCCCACTTTTCATCGGTTCTTATGCATGAGGTTACCGATGCCATCAAAAATGATAAACAATCAATATTATTTCAAAATAGACGTGGATTTTCCTTACGTATTGAATGCGATATTTGTCATTGGGTGCCCGAATGTAAGAATTGTGATGTGACCCTTACATATCATAAATTTAGTGAGTTAATTAAATGTCATTATTGTGGTTACTCCACCACCATACCTCAGAATTGTCCAGATTGTGGTAATGGAAGTCTAAAGATGCAGGGGTTTGGTACTGAAAAGGTTACCGAAGAATTGGGCCTTCTTTTAAAGGATGCGAGAATTGATAGAATGGATTTGGATACAACAAGAGGTAAGAACTCTTACAGTAAAATTATATCTGATTTTGAGAAACATAATACAGATATACTAGTGGGTACGCAAATGGTTACCAAAGGTTTAGATTTTGATAATGTTTCCGTTGTTGGCATTTTGAGCGCTGATAGCATGCTCAATTTTCCTGATTTTAGGGCGCATGAAAGAAGTTTTCAGCTTATGTCTCAGGTAAGTGGAAGAGCAGGAAGGAAAGACAAACAAGGGACTGTAATTATTCAATCATGGAAACCTGATAACGCCATCTTAAAGGATGTTGTAAATCATGATTTTCAGGGGATGTACCATAGGATATTGGAGGATCGTAAAAAGTTTTTATACCCACCATTTTACCGACTTATAGTTGTGAGAATGAAACATCGTAAAACAGAAGTATTGAATCATGCATCAACCGCCTTTGTAAAATGTCTGAGAGATAAATATGGCAATTTAGTTTATGGACCAGAATATCCTTTGGTTGGAAGAATTCGTAATTTTTACATAAAACAAGCGATGATTAAGATTCCCAAAGGAATGAACTTGTCCGAAGTAAAAAATTACATCCATAAATCGGTATCAATTACCAAAACAGTCTCTGAATATAAGTCTGTTATTTTTCAATTTGATGTGGATCCATTATAAGAGTGGTTATTTTAAGTACCTCTAAGTAATAATGGCTCACTTATTTTAAAATAATGTACGACCATTACATCAAACCTGAAATTTATCAATAAAAAAATCGCCATACACCTATGTGCATAGCGATTTTAAATTATTAAATAACTGATCTTATTTAGTTACAAGTACCTTTTTAGTAATTGTGTTGTTATCAATTTTAAGCTTAACAAAATAAATACCTTGGATTAGGTCCCTAGAATTCAATTTTATGGTATGTGAACCACCATTAATATTTCCACTAAATACGTCTAGTACCTTCTTGCCTAATATATCAAATACCGATATATTGACATTTGATAAGTTATCCAATGTAAATTCTATATTAGCAGTTGAGGAAATTGGATTAGGATGTATGGAAATATCCTCTGATGCAATTTCAGTATGAATATCTACGATCATGCCACGAGCAAGCTCGGCTTTAGCTTGGAATGTAAAATCAGAACCTTCCCAAATAATGTCATTATCTTCATCGGTGATTAGATAAAAACCTCCCGACAATCCCTCTCCTGAGGCATCGTTCAATGTTAACTCATAGCATCCAACTTCTGATAAATCTATTGGGGATATTTGAAAGCCTGTGTTTGTATATGGACCACCTTCTGCTATGATGTCACCAACACTATTTGATACGTTCCAAGTAATATCTTCTGGATTAGCGTCAATTTTAACACCAAAATTTATATTCTGAGGGAAATTTTGAGAACCTTGACCAATTCCATTAAAATAATCATTTTGAGGTAGTTCATCCTGCTCACCATTTGGCAGGTCACATTGAATGTGTAACATATTTTCATCAGTAGGTGTGTAAGACATAGTAGGAAGTTCAATTACATCGCTTTCTAGCTGAGCAAGGTTTCCAGTCCAAGAATATGTCATTTCATCACCATCATTTATTGAATATGAAAACTCTAGGCTTGTGAGATTAATCTCCCCGTAGTTTTTTAAGTTTACAGTTGGTGTTAATTCGTCAAAGCAATATGTTTGAGGCGCAATTACAGATGTTATTGCAGCATCATAATCATTTGATTCCACAAAGGTAATATCACCAGCTGAGTTACCGCTAATAATTTCTTGAGTTGTTTCAGCTACAAAAGCAATTATTTCAAGGTTGTCTAATACAAGGTCAACACCATTATAATCCAATGGTAACTCATAAGCAAATGTATTAGAGTAAAAAGATCCAGCAGAAGTTTGAGTAAGTTCTATACCCCACTGCCCTGTCATAAGATGACGCAGCATATGCATATGCTTGTAGTTGTTTCCAGCACCTCCACCTGATTGTGGCCCATAAACATTGTTTTGCAGGATGGCAAGATTTAATTTATTGGTTGATTCTGGACTATCGCCAGTGTAATAAACTTCAACCTCAACAACAAGTTGTCTTGTTGAGGTTACTATGGTTGCTTCCAATGCAACATTTAAATAGCTACTCTCGGCTAAAATGACATTTGAGGCTGAAGACCATCTGCCTCTACTCATGGCAGTTCCGCCCCCCATGGACCAACTACCGAAATCGTGTCTATTAACAGTACCAGCAGGATATCCAGCAACCCCAGCTTGGCCATCTATTGCAGCACCCCATGGAGTTCTGTAGTCGGGTTCATTACCTGATGGCACAGCATATCCGCCTGCGTGAACATTGATTAAAAATACCTCACCAGGATTCGCGTTTTGAATTCCTTGAGCGATTGCATGTCCATCAGGACAATATCCGCAGTGAATACCCGTGAATTCTTCAAGAATTACCTTCTTGTTTTCAGGATCTGTGCTTACAAATGTTTGAGCATTCACAAACGTGAATGTAGCAATTATTAGAAAAATTAATGTAGAAATTTTTTTCATGATACAATAAATTATTTTTAACGTAAAACCATTATGATTATGTTGCTTATTTTGAGATTAATTTAATATTTGGAGATGCCAAATTTATATAAAATAGTTAACATTATGTCTTTCTTCATTTTACATACTAAAATAAATGACACTTCTAACTCTAAGATGGTTGCCTTTGCTCAAATTTTTTACTATTATCTTATCCAATTACATTCATAGCAAATGTTAAATATTATTGACAATTGAGCAACCTAATTCACTTGATTAATGTCTATACTTGTGTGATAAAACATGGATGTTGTTGTTTAAGGTATAATTATTACTTTTACGGCAAATTTGGTATAGAATTTGTTTAAACATAATTTTTAAAAACAAATAATTTTAAACTCATGAAGAAAATTTTACTAAGCTCTATCATTTCACTTATGATTGTGTTCTCACTAAATGCACAGACATTAACGCTCTCCTACAATGATGAACCTCTGGGAGATACTGTTGTTTTGTCTACTGTTGAATGGCCTCAAACCGAGTTAGTTTTTCATGCTGTAGTTCATAATAACTCAGATGAAAATATTAATGTTGGCGTGATAAGAAAAAGGATTGAAATTATTGAAAATTCTTCCGATTACTTTTGTTGGGGTGCATGTTATCCCCCATTTTTGGATACCGCAGGGACTACCATACTAATAAATGCTGGAATGCAGTCAGCAGATGAGGAATTTAGTGCTCATTATGAAATCCATGGAACCATTGGAGTATCTATCGTTGAGTATACTTTCTACAATATTGCAATACCTGATGATCAAATAACTGTTATTGCTAAATATAATACATTACCAAGCGATATTAATGAGACAATCTTTAGTAACATTGAAATTTCTGATATATATCCTAACCCAGCATTGAATTTTGCTGAAATTAAGTTTGACTTTCCAAAGGAGGTTAATTCAGCCAAACTAAAATTTTCTAATATTCTTGGGGCAACCATTAAAGAATTCAATATTGACGGAAGAAATGGTAAACTAGGACTTGATGTTTCAGATCTAAATTCTGGTGTTTACTTTTATTCACTCATTCTAAATGAGGAAATTTTCCAAACAAAGAAATTAATAATTAAGTAAATTCAATTGATATTTCTTAATTTTTTTATAAAATAAGCCCGGTGTAAATTATGCCGGGTTTTTTTTGATATTTGTATCAATAATTTTTAAGCATATAAAATCCTTTATTATAATGAGAAAGATATTATTTTCAATATGTATTATTGCCTTTGCCTTAAATGCACATAATCAAAATTTTCAGATATTGGTTGACGATAAAGTATATCAAGATGGGGATACTATAAAGGTATATGGTGATCCTTCTAGTAATATATTTAGCTTAAAAGCAATTTTTTATAATAATACTGTTAATGGGGCTAACATAAAAGTTGCCCGCGAGGAAGTCTCAATCTACGAAGGTGTTACAAATTATTTTAAATGGGGAGAGCCGTATAGCACTGAAACTGATACCTCCTTGAAATATTTGTTTGTTCCTGCTGGTGGGGTTAGTCCAGATGACTTTTTCGAAGCTTACATAAACCCAAACAATACAATAGGGAGCTCCATCATAAAGTATGTATTTTATAATTTGGATTATGAATCTGAGCAAGTATCGGTATTTGTTGAGTTCAATACAATAGCATTTGGTATTGATGATTATTTTTATGTTATTGATAAAACATTGAATATTTATCCCAATCCTTCTACTGGTTCGGTGTCAATAGATTATGATGCTGTTAGCAGCTTAAATGGCGACTTCTTATACAATATAAATAGTTTACAGGGAAATGTTTTAAAGAAAGGGATCATTGAAAGAGGAGAAAGTACTGTAGAATTAAATCTGTCCTATGTGCCCAAAGGTATTTATTTAGTTACAATTATATATGGTACAGATATTATTGCTACAAAAAAATTAGTTCTAAATTAATTAGGCTGCTGGGGATCTAGGATAACTATTTTACAAAAAAAGGAGTGGTTTCCCACTCCTTGAATAATTTTTAGATTCCAAAAGCACTTTTAACTTTATCCACATAATCTAGTTTCTCCCATCCAAAGAAACCTACATTTTTTGAATAAATATCTATCCCATTGCGGTTTTCCTTAAAACTAGTGTCCTCAGCCTTGTATAATACCTCAATATCCTTGGAAAAAGGTTCACGACCAAAGTGACCATATGCAGCCGTTTTTTCAAAAATAGGATTCTTTAATCCAAATCTTGACACAATAGCATACGGACGCATATCAAAAATGTTTTCTAGTTTACGAGCTATATCCCCATCCTTTAGATCAACATTGGATGTCCCATAGGTGTCAACAAAAAAGCCAACAGGATCAGCAACTCCTATGGCATATGCTACTTGAACAAGAACTTTGTCAGCAACACCTGCGGCCACAAGATTTTTTGCTATGTGTCTTGTTGCGTACGCTGCAGACCTATCTACTTTTGATGAATCCTTTCCTGAGAAAGCACCACCACCATGGGCGCCATGACCACCATATGTGTCAACAATGATTTTCCTCCCTGTTAATCCAGTATCGCCATGAGGACCACCGATTACAAACTTACCAGTTGGATTAACCAAAATCTCCATTTCAGATTTAAATAGTGCCTTAACCTTATCCGAATATTGTTTTTTTACCCTTGGAATTAGAATATTTTCAACATCAGATTTTATTGTTTTTTGCATTTCTATTTCGGAAGCAAAGTCATCATGTTGAGTAGAAATTACAATTGTCTTAATTCCAATTGCGTTATGATTATCGTCATATTCCAATGTAACCTGTGATTTAGAATCTGGGCGCAGATAAAGCATTTCTTTCCCTTCACGCCTGATATTAGCCATTTCATATAAAAGGTCATGTGATATTCCTGCTGTAAACGGCATATAATTATCCATTTCCTTATTTGCAAATCCAAACATCATACCTTGATCTCCAGCTCCTTGATCTTCAGCAGAATCTCGATCAACTCCCTGATTTATATCTTCACTTTGATCATGCAATGCTGATAACACAGAACATGAAGCAGAATCAAACCTATATTCGGCTTTTGTGTAACCAATTCTTTTTATTACTCGTCTTGCAATCTTTTGAAGGTCAACATAAGCCGTTGATTTAACTTCTCCTGCAATCATTGCAAGGCCTGTTGTAACAAGTGTTTCACATGCTACCTTGGAATTTGGGTCTTGACGTAGCATTTCGTCCAGCACACCATCTGAAATTTGATCTGAAACCTTGTCCGGATGTCCCTCCGATACAGATTCCGATGTAAAAAAATATGACATATAAGTACTTTTTTAAATAAATAATTTCAAGTGGTAGGATAATTGCGTTTTGAGGGTCATTGCTTTAGCATTTTTTCTCGTGGTTGCAATCAATCAAATTTTTCCACTTGTCGTTTTTCGAGTCGCAAAAATATAAAAATTATATTACAAAAGGCATTTTTGTTAACATTGAGTATTATTAATTACTTTGTTAAATTATGGAAAATATCTTCCATTTTTTGTTCATCAACAGATAGGGAAAGAACATTGAATTTGCTCTTTACTGCAAATTTAAATATATCCTCACGTAAATCATTTTTAGATGAAGAGGATAATAACCATTTGGTTCCGCCTATATTTCTAGCTTCTAAAATTCCACTTATTCCCTCTAATGATTCTTTGCTAACTACTTCTTTAAATTCAACATTATACATTGTGGTTCCGCTTTTTGCTTTACTAAGATTTTTTGGAGAATCATCAGCAACTATGTTTCCATTATCTATAATTATCACTCTATTACATAAGGCTTCTACCTCTTGCATTATGTGGGTTGAAAGAATTATTGTTTTTGATTTTCCCAAATCCGTAATTATTTTCCTTATTTCAACTATCTGATTTGGATCAAGTCCAGAAGTTGGCTCATCAAGTATGAGGATGTCAGGGTTATGTATTAGTGCTTGAGCAAGACCTACTCTTTGCCTATAACCTTTAGAAAGTGCGCCAATTTTCTTTTTTTGTTCTGGGCCTAAACCGGTAAGCTCAATTATATCCTTGATTACAGTTTTATTATTTTGGGAACCAGGATATGTGTTCAAAACAAAATTTAGATATTCTTTAACATACATATCATGATACAATGGATTATGCTCAGGCAGATAACCAATTTTTTTTCTGATTTCAAGAGGTTTTTCTTGCACATCAAAACCTTCAATACTTACTTTACCAGACGTGGGTGGAACAAATGAAGTTATTATTTTCATAAGAGTTGATTTCCCTGCACCGTTAGGACCAAGCAAACCCACAACCTCTCCTTGATTAATGGAAAGACTGACCTCATTTAGGGCCTTTTGTTCTCCATAATATTTTGTAATTGATTTTATATCAACTGTCACCATCTGAAAATATTTTATGCAAAAATAATAATATGAAAGCGTTTCATTGCTAATTATTTCGTAAAGAATATAAAAGTAATTCTAAATAACTTTTAGTTTGGCAAAGCGTAATAATAGGTTCTTATTTCCAACACTATTGAAAAATACAGTTGCTTTCTTATTAGGACCGCTACCTTCAATTGATATTACTTTACCTCGGCCAAACTTAGCATGTTCCACATCAGCTCCTGATTTTAGCTCAGAGATATCTGAATCTTCCGTCGGTTCGGCGCCACTATTACTTAATGGCATGAGATTTCGTTTTTTGAATGAATGCTGACCAACATCAGACCGAGTTTTTGAAAAATTACTCTCTCGATTGGAAGGATTAAGACTTTCTTTGGGCTTATCTATCAGGCCTTCTTCTATCTCATCAAGGAACCTACTTGGTTCAGTTATTGTAAAATTACCCCATCTATATCTGGTCTCAGCATGAGATAAAGTAACTGTTTCCATTGCGCGTGTTAATGCAACATAAAATAACCTTCTTTCTTCTTCTAGCTCCGTTCGTGTTGTAATTGATTGAATCGAAGGAAATAAATTTTCTTCAAGACCAACAATATATACATGTGGGAATTCCAAACCTTTGGAGGCATGAATAGTCATCAGCATAACCTTGTCACGATCTTCATCATCATCAGAATCAGCATCTGTTAAAAGTGCAACATCTTCCATGTACTCATCCAAGGTTTTGCGAACAGACATGTCACCCTCGCTTTTTTCAATTGCTTTTTCTGTGAACTCTTTTATACCATTAAGAAGCTCCTCAATATTTTCAACTCTACTTATTGCCTCTGGGGTGTTTTCTTCTCGTAACATTTTTAACAGACCTGATGATATCGCAATATGGTTTGCAGTTTCATATGCATCTTTATTTTTGTTTACAACACAGAAGCTATTAATCATTGTACTGAAGTTGTTTAATTTTAAAACAATTCCAGAGTTTACCTTCAGACCATATTGTGATGGATTATTAATAATTTCCCAAATATTAACATTGTTTATGTCGGCGGCAACAATAATTTTCTCAATTGTTGTTTTACCAATGCCACGAGCAGGTGTATTAATAATTCTTTGAAGGGCATCTTCATCGTTATTGTTGATGACTAGCCTAAAATAGGCAAGCAAATCTTTTATTTCTTTTCTTGAATAAAAGGATAGACCACCATATATTCTGTATGGTATATTTTTCTGCCTTAATGCTTCTTCAAGGCTTCGAGACTGTGCATTGGTTCGGTACAGTATAGTAAATTTCTCATTGGATAACTGTTCATTCATTTTCTTCTCAAAAATGGAATTGGCTATCATCTTTCCTTCTTCGGTATCACTTTGAGTCTTGAAGTATCCAATTTTATTTCCTGTATTATTATCTGTCCAAACAGTTTTTTTTATCTGATCCTTATTGAAAGAAATAATTTGGTTTGCTGCTTGAACAATTGTTTTAGTTGATCTGTAATTTTGTTCTAATTTGAACATCTTGAAATCAGGATAGTCACTTTTAAAATTCAAGATATTACTGATGTTTGCACCTCGAAAACCGTAAATGCTTTGTGCATCATCACCAACAACACATATTTGTTCAGTATTGGCGGCAAGTTTTTTTACAATTAGATACTGAGCGTGATTTGTATCTTGGTACTCATCAACCAATGTGTATTTAAACTTTTGCTGGTATTTATATAGCACTTTTGGAAACCTAGAAAACAGTATGTATGTATTAAAGAGCAGATCGTCAAAATCCATAGCATCAGCTCTCTTGAGCCGTGATTGATATCTTGAGTAAATTTCTTTTATATATGGCTTTCGAGCACTTTCGTCAGCAGCTTGTATGTCGATATCGCTGGCGTATTCTTCAGTGCTAATTAATGATGATTTTGCCATTGAAATTCTACTCGATACGTATGATGGAGGATACTGTTTAGTATCAAGCTTCATATCTGAAATAATATTTTTTATGAGCCTTTTGCTATCATTACTATCATAAATTGTGTAATTTGATGGGTATCCTAGATAATGTCCCTCAATACGAAGAATTTTAGCAAATACTGAGTGAAATGTACCCATCCAAACATTTCTTGCCTCACCATCACCTATAAGGTTTATTACTCTTTCTTTCATTTCTCTTGCAGCCTTATTTGTAAATGTTAGCGCGAGAATATTAAAGGGGTCAATACCTTTGGATAATAAGTAAGCAATACGATATGTTAAAACTCGTGTTTTTCCTGATCCTGCTCCAGCAATAACCATGGTTGGACCGTTTATATGAGTAACGGCCTCAAGCTGGTTTTTGTTCAATTGTTTTAAAAAGTCGCTCACGGTAAATTTTATTGTGTCGGCAAAATTAAGTTTTTAGATAAAGAAAGAAGGTACTTTATAGATGGTTTTTTTGAACAATTAATTAATTTTGTCCTTGAACTATGAAAGAAATAATTAGAAAGTTTGGGTTTAGTGATAAATACGAACATTATTTATTGCTGATTATCATTCTGGCAGGTGCTTTAATTCGATTTTGGAATTATGGAGATATGCCATTTATGCATGATGAACTTAGCGCATTAAGTAGATTGCAGTACGATAATATATATGATGTAGTAAAGTATGGAGTAATGCTTGGAGATACCCATCCAGCAGGCGTCCAGGTATTCCTTTATTACTGGATAAAATTTGGAGGAACATCAGAGGTATGGGTAAAATTACCGTTCATACTTTCAGGGATATTCTCAATATGGCTTGTTTACAAAATTGGAAAATTATGGTTCAGCAGCGCGGTGGGCCTTTTTGCCTCTGCAATGATCTCTACCACTCAGTTTTTTGTAATGTATAGTCAGATTGCTAGACCATACTCAAGCGGACTGCTAATAACTCTGATTATGGTGTTATTTTGGAGTTTGTATTTTTTTGAAAAGAGAAGTTACAGATACCTTATACCTTATGTATTATTTTCAGTTTTAGCGGCTTATAATCACCACTTCAGTTTATTATTTGCTGCAATTGTAGGGTTTAGCGGAGTTATTTTTGTGAGATCAAGAAAGGATTTATTACAATATGGTCTTGCTGGTTTTGTGATATTCATTTTGTACCTACCTCACCTTAAAATATTTTTCCATCAATTATCCGAAGGCGGAGTGGGGGGATGGCTTTCAAAGCCCGAATGGACATTTGTTTTTGATTACCTTAATTATATGGTACACTTTTCCATGTTGAATTGGATAACTGTAATTGCTGTAATAACAGTTGTGCTCTTTAGCAAAGGAACTCCAATGAGATTTAGGAATTTATTGGTAAAAAGAACATTGCTAATTGCTTGGTTTATATTACCATTATTGATAGGTTACTTTTATTCAGTCCTTCGAAATCCAATTATACAATACTCATTGCTAATTTTTTCAACTCCTTATATTTACGTTTGTATTTTCTCATTCCAAAAAATTATAAAGCCGAATACTCTATTGATATTGATTATAGTCCTAATGGGGGTTAATATTTTTGTTTTGATTAATGAGAGAAAACATTTTGAAGTTTTTTATAAGCAGCCTTATCAAGAGCTTTTTAATACATCATTAGTTACTAATTCAGATAAAGATGTATTCATAATAGATGACTGTATACCATATTTTCACGATTATTATTTTGATAAATATAATGGATCAGTTGATTATTTTACCAAACGTAATAATAATCTTAACTTAACTGAATTTAGTAGAAATGTAGACAATATTACAAATGATTTTGTTGTAACTCATGCTCTATCAGGTTCCGAATTGCAAATTGTTCAAAATAAATTCCCCTACCATATAGATGCTCAGAATGGCTTTACCTATGAGATTAACATATTTTCAAGTATAATGCCGTTGAATGGCAATGTAATTGTCAAAGATACCATAGCATCAACCGATTTTGAGACTAATAATGGTAATTGGCATTATAATTCTTCTTCATTAAAATATGATACTCTATATGGTTATTACATTGAACTGGATTCAACAATATTTTGGGGTCCATCCATAACCTTTGATCTTGAGGAAATTCTAAGTCATGAGTATGATGTTATAGATGTTGCCGCTGAATTATTTGCTCCGGAATTGGAATCAAGCACCCTTTTGGTTGGATCTGTTTATGGCGATAGTAGCACTATATCTTGGAATGGTTCGAATTACAAAGATTTTAATTTGACATCTGATTCTGTAAAAAATGTATTTCTTACCATTGATATGCGATCAGCACTAAAAAACATTAAATCCGTAAAGGACATAAAGCTCAAAATTTTTGTCTGGAATAAGAGCAAATCGTTAGTAAATATTAATAATATTACAATAACCTCTCGACCAGGTAATATGCTAAAATATGGTTTGTACAATAGATTGCAGTGATACATATCTTTTTGAATGGATTCAAAAACTCTGCAATTGTCTAAAAAAAAGTAAAAAATTATTCCCAAAATATTGTTAATAAAAAATATATTTTTACCTTTGCAGCCCGTTTTAAGTGAGTAATAGACGAAACTTACTGAAACAGTAATAGTTATAGGGACCTGACAAGGTAAAACGATATAGGTTTCCGGCTCAGAAAAAAACAGTTTTTTCTGAGTGGTTTAAAAAACCCCTCCGGATTATATCTACCTTAAAAGTTTTCTAAAATTATTAGCAGTTAACTAAAGACTGCGTAGAAAGGCTAATTTTTTTTACGCGCTCTTAATAAAACAATAGGATTAAAATTAGTATTTAATATGCCTACAATACAGCAATTAGTAAGAAAGGGACGGAAGAAACTCGTAGATAAGAGTAAATCTCCTGCGCTTGATGCATGCCCACAACGCCGTGGTGTATGTGTTAGAGTATACACAACAACCCCTAAGAAACCTAACTCTGCTATGAGAAAAGTTGCAAGGGTTAGACTAACAAATCATAAAGAGGTCAATGCATATATTCCTGGTGAAGGGCATAACTTACAGGAACATTCCATTGTTATGATAAGAGGAGGTCGTGTAAAAGATCTTCCAGGGGTAAGATATCATATCATTCGCGGTGCGCTTGATACTTCAGGTGTTGAGGGTAGAACTCAGCGCAGATCAAAATACGGAACAAAACGCCCAAAAAAATAATTAAAAGACTAAGCTTTATATCATGAGAAAAGCGAAACCAAAAATACGCATCATCCTTCCAGACCCAAAGTACAATGATGTACTTGTGACTCAGTTTGTAAATAACATGATGTTTGGAGGTAAAAAAAATACGGCATACAAGCTATTCTACGAAGCAATGGATATTGTTGCAGACAAGACGAGTGAAGATCCTGTTGATGTTTGGAAAAAAGCTCTGGCAAACGTTACACCTAATGTAGAAGTAAGAAGTAGACGAATTGGTGGTGCCACGTTCCAGATTCCTTCTGAGATTAGATCTAGTAGAAAAATGTCAATAGGAATGAAGAACCTTATAGGATTCTCACGCAAACGTCATGAGAAGAGTATGGGTAAAAAATTAGCCGGTGAAATTTTAGCTGCTTACAAGGAAGAAGGTTCTGCTTTCAAAAAGAAAGAAGACACTCATCGTATGGCAGAGGCTAACAAAGCATTTTCACATTTCAGATTTTAAGAAAAGACTCTATTTAGACTAATGGCAACCCATAACGAAAATACAAGCAAACTTGGCCTGAACCGTAACATCGGTATCATGGCTCATATAGATGCTGGTAAAACTACCACAACAGAACGTATCCTATTTTACACAGGACGTAATTACAAAATGGGAGAAGTACATGATGGTGGAGCTACCATGGACTGGATGGTTCAGGAGCAGGAAAGAGGTATTACCATAACCTCTGCTGCCACAACAGTATATTGGCAGTTGTTTGGTAAAAAATTTAAAATAAATATTATTGATACACCTGGTCACGTTGACTTTACAGTTGAAGTTGAGCGTTCGTTGCGTGTATTAGATGGTGCAGTTGCCCTTTTCTGTGCAGTTGGTGGTGTAGAGCCTCAATCTGAAACAGTATGGAGACAGGCTGATAAATATAAGGTTCCAAGAATTAGTTTTGTTAACAAGATGGATCGTGCTGGCGCTGATTTCTTTGGCGTTATTGACCAGATGAGAGATAGACTAGGTGCTAATCCTGTTCCGATTCAAATTCCAATTGGTGCTGAAGATGATTTTCAAGGAGTCGTTGATTTAGTAAAGGATAAAGCTTTTATTTGGGAAGAAGGATCAGATGGAACAAAAGTTGTAGAGGTGCCAATTCCAGAAGACCTTGAGAAAATTTCTCATGACTATCGCATGAAACTTATCGAAGGTGTTGCCGAAGAAAGTGATGAGCTTCTTGAAAAATTCATGGAAGACCCGCACTCAATTACTGAAGAAGAAATGATTAACGTTATTAGAACTTCTACCCTAGACATGAGTATCACTCCTGTAATGTGTGGTTCAGCGTTCAAGAATAAAGGGGTTCAAATGCTTTTAAATGCTATCATAGAATTTCTTCCAAGTCCTCTTGATATAGAAGATGTAGCAGGTATTAATCCTAAAACTAACAAGGAAGAGTTTCGTAGCGCAGACCCAAGCGATAACTTTAGTGCACTTGCATTTAAAATTGCTACCGACCCATTTGTTGGAAGAATTTGTTTTTTCCGAGTTTATTCAGGTAAACTAAAAGCTGGATCGTATGTTTATAATGTATCCACTGGTAAGAAGGAACGAATAAGTCGAATAATGCAAATGCATGCTAATAAGCAAGAGCCTTTGGATGTTATTGAGGCTGGTGATATAGGTGCTGGTGTTGGATTCAAAAAAATTCATACTGGTGATACATTAACAGAAGATAAGCATCCTATTATTTTGGAGGCTATGAGTTTTCCAGACCCAGTTATCAGCATCGCAATTGAGCCTAAAACTCAAAAAGATATTGATAAAATGTCTCTTGCATTAGCTAAGCTTGCAGAGGAAGATCCAACTTTTAAAGTTGCCACAGACGAGGATTCAGGCCAGACTATAATTTCTGGAATGGGTGAATTACACCTTGATATTCTTGTGGATAGGTTGAAAAGAGAATTCAGTGTTGAATGCAACATAGGCCTTCCGCAGGTTAACTACAAGGAAGCCGTAACAGCAACAGTTGAGCACAAAGAAACATATAAAAAGCAAACAGGAGGTAGAGGGAAATTTGCTCAAATTCAATTTGAGTTAGGTCCTGTAGATAAAGGAGAAGAAGGGTTGCAGTTTGTTGATGAAGTTAAAGGAGGTAATGTACCCAAAGAATTTATTCCATCAGTAAAAAAAGGGTTTTTGAATGCTATGCAGAATGGTGTTCTTGCTGGTTATTCGGTTGATAATTTAAAAGTAACACTAAAAGACGGATCATTTCATCCGGTTGATTCAGATCAATTAGCATTTGAAATGGTTGCAAAAGTTGGATATAAGGCTGCTGCTAAGATGGCAAAGTCAGTATTGATGGAGCCAATAATGAAAGTTGAAGTCGTTACTCCCGAGGATTTTTTAGGAGATGTTACAGGCGATTTAAATAAGAGAAGGGCAATCTTAGAAGATGTTACTGCAAAAGTAGGTTACCAAATAGTAAAAGCTAAGGTACCTTTGTCTGAAATGTTTGGATATGTGACGTCATTGCGGTCACTTACCTCAGGAAGAGCTACATCAAGTATGGAGTTCGATTCATTTAAAGAAGCTCCAGCATTTGTTTCGGAAGAAGTGATAAAGAAAATTAAAGGAAATTATTAGATAAATTCATACCAACGTGAGTCAAAGAATTAGAATAAAGCTGAAATCCTACGATCATAATCTGGTTGATAAATCAGCAGAAAAGATTGCAAAGGCGGTAAAGTCAACAGGAGCTGTTATTAATGGTCCTATTCCTTTACCGACTCATAAAAAAGTATTTACTGTGAACCGTTCTACTTTTGTGAATAAAAAGGCGCGGGAACAGTTCGAGTTAAGCACTTATAAGAGATTAATGGATGTATTTAACTCGTCTTCAAAAACCATAGATTCATTGATGAAGCTTGAGCTTCCAAGTGGTGTTGAAGTAGAGATTAAAGTATAACTATAAACGGTTTAAAGATTTTTAACGATGTCAGGATTATTAGGTAAGAAAATCGGTATGACTTCAATATACGACGAACAAGGACGAAATGTTCCTTGTACTGTGATTGAAGCTGGACCGTGTGTTGTAAGCCAAGTTCGTACAAAGGAAGCTGATGGCTACGAGGCGATACAGCTTGCTTTTGAAGACAAAAAGGAAAAGCATACGTCAAAGGCTATGAAAGGGCATTTTGATAAGGTAAAAACAACACCAAAAAGATATTTAGCTGAATTCAGCAGATTCGAGGAAAAGAAAGATTTTGGCGATATATTAACCGTAGAGGTTTTTAACGAGGGGGAGTTCATTGATGTTGTTGGAACATCAAAGGGTAAAGGCTTCCAAGGAGTTGTTAAAAGATATAATTTCCGAGGTGTAAATGATGCAACTCATGGTCAGCATAACAGATTAAGAGCTCCTGGTTCTATTGGAGCATCATCATATCCTTCACGCGTATTTAAGGGTATGCGTATGGCTGGTCGCACAGGAGGAAACAGGGTTAAGATTACTAACCTTCAGGTAATGAAAATTATTCCTGAGAAAAATGTAGTTGTAGTAAAAGGAGCTGTTCCAGGCCCCAATAATTCACTAGTAATACTAGAAAGATGGAATTAGTAGTTCATAAGTTAAGCGGAGAAGCAACTTCAAGGAAGGTGAAGCTTGATAATTCTATTTTTGGAATAGAGCCCAATGATCATGCAATATATTTAGATGCAAAACAATATATGGCTGGTCAACGTCAGGGTACTCATGATTCCAAGGAAAGAAGCGACATAATTGGAAGTACACGTAAGATTAAGCGTCAAAAGGGCACGGGTACTGCTAGAGCAGGGAGTATAAAGAACCCGATGTTTCGTGGTGGTGGCAGAATCTTTGGCCCACATCCACGTGATTACTCCTTTAAATTAAACAAAAAGGTAAAACGCTTAGCACGAAAGTCTGCGTTATCATATAAAGCTCAAGAAAAAAACATTCTTGTAGTTGAAGATTTTAAATTAGAAAATCCTAAAACAAAGGATTTTAAGGAAATATTGAAAAACTTTAACATCGACAGTAATAAAACTTTAGTTGTTTTGAATAACTCTGACGAGAATATCTATTTGTCAGCTCGTAATCTTCAAAAAGTTAAGGTATTGAGAGCAGAAGGTATAAATACTTATGAAATACTTAATGCCAAGAAAATTGTTTTTGTTGAAAGTTCATTGAAAACCATCGTTGAAGTATTCGCGAAAAATTAAAACTGATAAAAGATGGGTATAATATACAAACCGGTAATTACGGAAAAGATGACCGCAAAAGGTGAGGACTTAAACCAATATGGGTTTATTGTTGATAAACGAGCAAATAAACTACAAATTAAAGGTGAGGTTGAGAATCTTTATGGTGTTGAAGTATTATCCGTAAATACTATGAATTATTCAGGTAAAAGGAAATCACGTAATACAAAGTCTGGCGTAATTTCTGGTAAGACAAATGCCTTCAAAAAAGCTATTGTAACTTTACAAGAAGGTGAAACTATTGATTTCTTTAGCAATATTTAGAAATGGCTCTCAAAAAATATAAACCGACAACACCTGGTCAGCGCTTTAAAATTATAAGTGCATTTGACGATATTACTACCAGTAAGCCAGAGAAAAGTCTTCTTTCAGGGAAGAAAAGTACTGGGGGTAGAAATAATAAAGGTAAAATGACAATCCGCAACGTTGGTGGAGGTCATAAACAGAAATACAGAATCATTGACTTTAAAAGGGATAAAGAAGGAATTCCTGGTATTGTTAAAACAATCGAGTATGATCCTAATCGTACTGCTCGTATTGCTTTAATAAATTATGTTGATGGTGAGAAAAGGTACATCGTAGCTCCTCATGGCTTAGAAGTTGGACAGAAGATTTTGTCTGGAAAAGAAGCTACACCTGAGGTTGGAAATACAATGTACCTAAGCGAAATACCATTTGGTACAGTTATTCATAATATTGAGCTCCGTCCAGGACAAGGTGCTAAGATGTCACGTAGTGCTGGTTCATATGCACAATTGATGACTCGTGAAGGAAAGTTTGCTATTATTAAATTACCTTCAGGAGAAACAAGAATGATTTTGCAAACTTGTAAAGCTACCATAGGAATGGTTTCTAACATTGATCATAACCTTGAGAAATCAGGAAAAGCTGGTCGTAGTCGTTGGAAAGGCCGTCGTCCTAGAGTACGTGGTGTAGCTATGAACCCTGTAGATCACCCAATGGGTGGTGGTGAAGGACGAGCTTCAGGTGGACATCCACGTTCACGTAAAGGCATACCAGCAAAAGGTTTCCGTACGCGATCTAAGAAAAAAGCGTCGAATAAGTATATTGTAGAGAGAAGAAAGAAATAATTAAGGAGTATTAATTGAACTTAATATGAGCCGATCATTAAAAAAAGGACCATTCATTGACATTAAGCTTGAGAAAAAAGTTTTGATGAATGTAGAAGCCAGTAAGAAAACTGTAATAAAAACCTGGTCGAGAGCATCTATGATCTCGCCTGATTTTGTAGGTCAGACAATCGCAGTGCACAATGGCAATAAATTTATACCAGTATATATAACCGAGAATATGGTTGGACATAAACTGGGAGAATTTGCACCAACAAGATTATTTAGAGGTCATGCTGGTAAAAAGAATAAAGGTAATAAATAAAGTACAGAATAATGGGATCAAGAAAACACATAAGTGCAGAGAAAAGGAAAGAAGAGCGTAAATCACTTTACGTTGCGCGTCTTCGCAATGTACCTACTTCTCCACGTAAGATGCGTATTGTTGCCGATCTGGTTCGGGGTATGAATGTTGAAAGTGCTATGAGTGTGCTTGAACACTCACCAAAGGAGGCCTCAGGTAGACTGTACAAATTATTACGTTCAGCTATTGCAAACTGGGAGGTTAAGAATGAAGGAGAAAGAGTTGAAGATAACCAACTTTTTATTAAAGAGATTAGCGTAGATAGTGCAAGGATGTTGAAAAGAATACAACCTGCTCCTCAAGGCAGAGCGCATCGTATACGTAAAAGATCAAATCATGTAACCCTAATATTAGGCAATAGAGTTCAGAAAGTAGAAGAAGTAGAAGAAGTCATTACCGAAAACACAGATAAATAATGGGACAAAAAACAAATCCAATAGGTCTAAGGCTAGGAATTATCAAAGGATGGAGTTCCTACTGGTACGGAGGAAAAAACTTTTCAGGAAAGCTTGTTGAAGATGGAAAGATTAGAGAATACCTAACAGCACGTCTTGTTAAAGCTGGGGTTTCTAAAATAATGATCGAGCGTACACTTAAACTTGTAACAATTACAATTTTCACTGCACGTCCCGGTATTATAATAGGTAAAGGAGGGTCAGAAGTTGATAAGCTTAAAGAAGAGTTAAAGAAACTTACTCAGAAAGAAGTTCAAATCAATATCAGTGAAATTAAGCGTCCTGAATTAGATGCACATATAGTTGCTACTAATATTGCTCGTCAGATAGAAGGAAGAGTTAGTTTCCGTAGAGCTATTAAGACATCAATTGCTTCAACAATGCGATTGGGTGCTGAAGGTATAAAAGTTCTTATCTCTGGTAGAGTTGGTGGTGCAGAGATGGCCCGTAGTGAAATGTATAAAGAAGGACGTATTCCGCTTCAAACACTTCGTGCTGACATTGATTATTCGCTTGTTGAAGCACATACAACTTATGGCCGTATTGGTATTAAGGTTTGGATTTTCAAAGGAGAAATATATGGTAAGCCCGAATTAGTTTCTTCTAATGTTCCAAGCTCCAAGCCAAGGCAATCTGGTCCAAAAGGTGGCGGTAGACAAAGAAGAAGGTAGCAGAAAATTTAGTAGAAATTTATAAAGTTAGATAGGAATGTTACAACCTAAGAAAACGAAATACAGAAAGCAGCAAAAAGGTCGCATGAAAGGCAATGCCCAAAGAGGACATCAATTGGCTTTCGGATCATTTGGCATTAAAACTCTTGAGGAGGGATGGTTAACATCACGTCAAATAGAGGCTGCGCGTCAGGCTGTTACGCGTTATATGAAACGTGAAGGCCAGATCTGGATAAAAATATTTCCTGATAAACCGGTTACAAAAAAACCAGCAGAGGTTAGGATGGGTAAAGGTAAGGGTGCACCTGAGTACTTTGTTGCACGCGTTACACCAGGAAGAATTTTGTTTGAAGCGGAAGGAGTCACTTTAGCTGTTGCAAAAGAAGCTATGAGACTTGCTGCACAAAAATTACCTGTAACTACCAAGTTTGTTGTTAGAAGAGATTACACTGAGTAAAAAATAGGATAATGAAGCAAGAAGTTATAAAAGAGCTTAGCAAGGCCGATATCATAGAGCGTCTTGAAGAAGAACGCAAACATTTAACAAAACTAAAGTTAAATCATGCAGTTTCTCCTTTGGAAAATCCAAACGATATCAGTGCAAATAGGAAAACTATAGCAAGACTTGAAACAGAGTTAAGGAGTAGAATCATTGCAGAAACTAATAATAAGTAATCAGAAGATGGAAAAGAGAAACTTAAGGAAAGAAAGAACGGGACTTGTGGTAAGCAATAAAATGGATAAGTCTATTGTGGTTCAGGTTGAGCGTCGCGTTAAGCATCCTGTTTACGGTAAATTTATAAAAAAGTCTACCAAGTTTACTGCTCATGACGAAAAGAATGACTGTGGAATGGGTGATACTGTTCGTATAATGGAGACACGTCCACTTAGTAAAAATAAAAACTGGAGATTAGTAGAAATAATAGAAAGAGCTAAATAACCATGATACAACAAGAATCAAGACTTGCTGTTGCAGATAACAGCGGAGCTAAGGAAGTACTTTGCATCAGGGTACTTGGCGGAACTAAACGCCGTTATGCATCAATTGGCGATCAGGTGGTTGTAACTGTAAAAAGTGCAATACCATCAGGAAATATAAAAAAAGGTGCAGTTGCAAGGGCAGTAGTTGTTAGAACTAGAAAAGAGGTGCGTCGTAACGATGGTTCTTACATTCGATTTGACGACAATGCTGTAGTATTATTAAATGCGGCAGGTGAAATGATGGGTACTCGAATATTTGGCCCCGTTGCACGTGAATTACGTGAGAAACAATTTATGAAGATAGTATCACTAGCACCTGAAGTGCTTTAAAAGAAATAAATTTAGTTATGGCTAAGTTACATATAAAAAAAGGAGAAAACGTAATGGTTATTGCGGGTAACAGCAAGGGACAATCAGGCCGTGTGCTTGTTGTTGATGCTCAAACTAACAGGGCTATCGTTGAAGGTGTTAATATGATATCAAAAAACACTAAACCTAGCGCTGATAATCCCAAGGGTGGGATCGTAAAGCAAGAAGCTTCTGTGCACATGTCTAATCTAATGGCTATGGATAAAGATGGTAAACCAGTTCGTACAAGTGTTCAGGTGGATGAAAGTACAGGAAAAAAAATTAGAATTTCAAAAAAATCAGGGGAGGCTATTAAGTAATGGAAGCAACACCAAGATTAAGAAAGAAGTATACTGAAGAAATCGTTCCTGCATTGATGAAAGATTTCGATTATAAATCGATAATGCAGGTTCCTAAAATTACAAAGATTTCTTTGAATCAAGGAATAAGTGCTGCTCTAACCGATAAAAAACTTATCGAAATGGGTGTAACAGAAATGTCCGCGATAACAGGTCAGAAGGCTGTTCCAACAATCTCTAAACGTGATGTAAGTAATTTTAAATTGCGTAAGGGAAATGCCATAGGTGTTAGAGTTACACTACGTGGAGTTAAAATGTATGAGTTTTTGGATAGACTTATAAGTGTGGCTTTGCCCCGTGTGCGTGATTTTAGAGGAATAAACGACAAAGGTTTCGATGGAAGAGGGAATTATTCATTCGGTGTTACCGAGCAACTTATTTTCCCTGAAATAGACATTGATAAAGTGAATAACATAAACGGTATGAACATAACAATTGTTACTGATGCAAATTCTGATCAGGAAGCATTTGGATTGCTTAAAGCATTTGGACTACCGTTTAAAAATCAGAAAAAAGCATAGCTCATGGCAAAAGAATCAATGAAAGCGCGTGAGCGCAAAAGAGAAAGAATGGTAGCTAAATTTGCAGAAAAACGTGCTGCACTTAAAGCAGCTGGAGATTATGAGGGTCTGCAAAAACTGCCTCGTAATGCTTCTCCTGTTCGTCTGCATAACCGCTGTCAATTAACAGGAAGACCGAAAGGTTATATGAGACAATTTGGAATCTCACGTATTAATTTTCGTGAAATGGCTCTTCAAGGGTTGATTCCTGGAGTTAAAAAAACTAGTTGGTAATAAATATTTATTAAAGTTTAGTCAGATGATAACCGATCCAATTTCAGATTATTTAACTAGGATTAGAAATGCTGTGACATCAAAGCACAGAATGGTTGAAGTGCCTGCTTCTAATCTTAGAAAGAATATCACTAAAATCCTTTTTGAAAAAGGATATATCCTCAATTATAAATTTGAAGATGAGGGCTTTCAGGGAACAATTAAAATTGCATTAAAATATCACCCGGTAACTAAATTATCAGCTATTACCGAATTGAAAAGAGTGTCGCGACCTGGTTTGCGTCAATATGTAAACTCAAATCAATTGCCACGTGTTTTAAATGGTTTAGGAATTGCTGTACTATCAACCTCAAAAGGTGTAATAACCGATAAAGAAGCTAGGAAACTTGGTGTTGGTGGTGAAGTAATTTGTTACGTAAGTTAATAAGAAGGAGTAAGAAAATGTCACGTATAGGAAAAATGCCAATAACTTTACCCGATGGTGTGGAGGTTAATATAACCGATACAAACCGTGTTCAAGTTAAAGGAAAATTAGGAGAATTAGAGCAACTACTTGACCCAGCTATTAGTGTAAAAAATGATGATGGGAAATTAGTTCTGGAGAGAGCAACTGAGAAAAAAGAGCATAAGTCATTGCACGGACTTTATAGAGCATTGATTGCTAATATGGTCAAAGGAGTATCAGAAGGGTTTAATGTTGTTCAAGAACTTGTGGGTGTTGGTTATAAAGCTGAAGCCAAAGGTCAACTTTTAGATTTATCTTTAGGATATTCTCACCATATTTTTATAGAGCTTCCATCAGAAATTAAAATAGAAACTGTATCCGAAAGAGGAAAGAATCCTCTAATTAAAATGTCATCAATAGATAAACAACTTCTTGGACAGGTTGCAGCAAAAATACGATCGTTGCGTAAACCTGAACCATATAAAGGTAAGGGAGTTAAATTTCAAGGTGAGCATCTTAGGAAAAAAGCTGGTAAAGCTGCTGGTGAAAAATAATAAACTGTTAACAGTTAAAAGCTAATAGTAATGGGAATAAAGAATAAAAAGGCATATAGCAGGCTCAAAATAAAGAGAAGAATCAGAAAAACTGTTGTTGGCACTGCCGATAGACCACGAATGTCGGTTTTCAGAAGCAATAAGCAGATTTATGTTCAACTGATAGATGATAGTACTGGTTCAGTTGTTGTTTCAGCATCTTCGCAAACTGGAGATGGTAAGGATGCTAAAATTAATAAAATTAATCAGGCTAAATTAGTTGGTACGGCCATTGCAGAGAAAGCAAAAGGCGCTGGTGTTGAAACAGTTGTTTTTGACAGAAACGGATATTTATATCATGGTAGAATCAAATCATTAGCTGATGCTGCCAGAGAAGGAGGACTTAAATTTTAATCGATCATGACAAACGCAAATATAAAACGTGTTAAATCCAGCGAAATCGAATTTAAAGATCGCTTGGTAAGCATACAAAGAGTAACAAAGGTTACCAAAGGGGGACGTACTTTCAGCTTTTCAGCAATTGTTGTTGTAGGAAACGAAAATGGAGTTGTTGGTTATGGTTTGGGTAAAGCAAAAGAGGTAACTTCAGCAATTGCTAAGGGAATTGATGATGCCAAGAAGCATTTAGTTAAAATCCCTGTTTTGAAAGGTACATTGCCGCATCAACAAATTGGAAAATATAGTGGGGCAAAAGTTTATGTTCAACCTGCAGCACCAGGTACAGGAGTTATTGCAGGTGGTGCTATGCGTGCTGTTTTGGAGAGTGTGGGTGTTAAAGATGTTCTTGCGAAATCAAAAGGCTCTTCAAACCCTCATTCTGTTGTTAAAGCAACAATAGATGCTCTTACAAAAATGAGAGATCCATATACAGTAGCCCAATTGAGAGGCGTTGAACTTGATACTGTTTTTAACGGTTAACAGTTAAAACTTAGGAAGGAAATGAAGAAAGTTAGAGTAACACAAGTAAGAAGTGCAATTAATAGACCGCAGAGGCAAAAATTGACACTAAAGGCATTGGGCATTAAAAAACTCAATAGGCCAAAAGATCATGATCTTACACCGCAAGTGGAGGGAATGATTAATAAAGTGAAACATTTATTGAAGGTAGAAGAAATTTAAAAAGGATATTATAATGGATTTAAGTAATCTTAAACCTGCAGAAGGTTCTGTAAAGAACAAAAAACGAATTGGACGTGGACAAGGTTCTGGACGTGGCGGTACATCCACTAAAGGACATAAAGGAGCCCAGTCTAGATCAGGTTATAAACGTAAGATAGGTTTTGAGGGTGGCCAGATGCCATTATTTCGACGTGTCCCTAAATTCGGATTTAAAAACATAAATCGTAAAGAATACAGAGGCGTTAACTTGAGCGTTCTTCAGGAATTAGTAGACAATAAGAAAGTTACTAAAATCAACAAGGATATACTTGTTGAAAATGGCTTAGCATCAAAAAATGATCTAATTAAAATTTTAGGTAATGGTGAGCTTAAAGCTAAACTCGAAGTAACAGCAAATGGATTTACAAAAACAGCGCAGGCTGCTATTGAAGCTCAAGGTGGTACTGCAACAAAAATCTAAGAATAGATGAGGAAGTTAATCGAAACCATAAGGAATATTAATAAGATCGATGAATTAAGGAATCGTATTCTTTATACGCTTGGTATTATTATGATCTATCGTTTAGGATCCTATGTTGTATTACCAGGTGTTGATCCAAATATGCTTGCTAATCTTCAACAGCAAGGTTCCGGTGGTCTTATGGGTCTATTGAATATGTTTTCCGGTGGTGCTTTTTCCAATGCCTCAATATTTGCATTGGGTATTATGCCCTACATTTCAGCCTCTATTGTTATTCAGTTGCTTGGGATGGCTATTCCATATTTTCAGAGGCTGCAACGTGAAGGTGAAAGTGGAAGGCGTAAGATTAATCAAGTAACAAGATACCTAACAGTCATAATCGTAGGGCTTCAGGCTCCCGGTTATATTGCTAACTTGGTATCTCAACTACCATCTGAAGCTATAACTCCGTTCAGCGCAGCAGTGACTTCGCCGGATTTCTTCTTTTGGATCTCATCTACTATTATTCTAATCGCAGGAACATTATTTGTCATGTGGTTAGGTGAAAAGATAACGGATAAGGGTATAGGAAATGGAATCTCACTGATTATTATGATAGGAATCATCGCTTATTTACCACAATCATTGGTACAAGAGTTTGCATCTAAAATGGGAGCTCTAGGTGGTGGGCTTGTATATTTCCTATTAGAAATAGTAGTGCTTATATTTGTTATTCTATTTACCATACTCTTAGTCCAGGGAACCAGAAGAGTTCCCGTACAATATGCAAAAAGAATTGTTGGAAATAAACAATATGGAGGTGTAAGACAGTATCTTCCACTCAAGGTAAACTCAGCAGGTGTTATGCCTATTATCTTTGCTCAGGCAATAATGTTCCTGCCAATAACACTAGTTGGTTTTGCAGAATCAGATTCATTGACTGGGTTTGCTTCAGCTTTCTCTGATTTTACAGGGTTTTGGTACAACTTTACTTTCTTCATAATGATTATTTTATTTACCTATTTTTATACTGCTATTACAATAAATCCTAAGCAGATGGCCGATGATTTGAAAAAGAATGGAGGATTTATTCCAGGTGTTAAACCAGGTAAAAAAACAGCAGAGTATCTTGATAATATTTTATCTCGCATAACATTGCCAGGGTCTATATTCTTGGGAATCATTGCAATCATGCCTGCATTTGCTATGATTGCTGGAGTAAACAGTGGATTCGCTCAATTTTATGGCGGAACATCATTGTTAATTCTTGTGGGTGTTGTTCTTGATACACTGCAACAAATTGAAAGTTATTTATTGATGCGTCATTATGACGGACTGACTAAGTCAGGAAGAATTAAAGGCAAATCACCATTTAATATGTAATTTAACTATCTCCGGTTTATGATTTATATTAAAACTGAAGAAGAAGTTGAAATACAGAGAAAGAGTTCTTTACTTGTTGGAAAAACTTTAGCCGAAGTAGCCAAAATAATTAGGCCTGGCATAAAAACATCGGAGCTAGATAAGGTTGCTGAAACCTATATCTGCGACAATGGTGCTGAGCCTGGTTTTAAAGGATATGGAGGATTCCCTGCAACACTGTGCATCTCAGTTAATGATGAAGTTGTTCATGGAATACCTAGTAACCGAGAGCTAAAAAACGGAGACATAGTATCGGTTGATTGTGGTACCTATATGAATGGGTTTTATGGCGACTCAGCTTATACATTTGCTGTTGGTGAAGTAAAGGAAGAAATACTTCTACTGCTTCAAAGGACAAAGGAGTCACTGTATTTGGCAATTGAACAAGCAACTGTTGGAAAGAGAGTTGGAGATATAGGTAATGCAGTTCAAACATATGTTGAAGGTTTCGGATACTCGGTTGTTAGAGATTTAGTTGGACATGGTGTTGGTAGAAATCTGCATGAAAAACCAGAAATTCCAAATTATGGACGACGAGGATCAGGGATAAAGTTAAAGTCTGGAATGTGTTTGGCAATAGAACCAATGATTAATCTCGGAGTTAAAGAGGTTGTTCAGGATAGTGATGGTTGGACAATCCGTACCATGGATAATCAACCATCGGCACACTTTGAGCATGATGTTGTGGTAAGAAAAGGTAAGGCAGACATATTGTCAACATTTGAATATATTGAACAAGAATTAAATAACAAATAGTCAGTAACTATGGCAAAGCAAAAGTCAATTGAGCTGGATGGTACGGTAATTGAATCTCTTGGAAACGCGATGTTTCGAGTGGAGCTGGAAAATGGACATATAATAACTGCTCATATTTCAGGAAAGATGAGAATGCATTATATAAAAATATTACCTGGGGATAAAGTAAAATTGGAAATGTCTCCATATGATCTGACAAAAGGTAGAATAACATTCAGATACAAATAGAATAGTAAGATGAAAACAAGAGCATCAATAAAAAAAAGAACACCTGACGATAAATTAGTTCGTCGCAAAGGTAAATTGTATATCATTAATAAAAAGAATCCAAAGTATAAACAAAAACAGGGTTAATCTGTTTTCGTTTAACTGATAAAAAATATTAATTATGGCTAGAATTGCTGGAGTAGATATCCCAAATAAGAAGAGAGGTGAAATTGCTTTAACTTATATCTACGGAATAGGTAGAAGCACCGCACAAAAAATACTCACTAAAGCGGGTGTTGATTGGAGTCTAAAAGCAGAAGAGTGGACGGATGATCAGCAAAATGATATCCGTAACGTGCTTAGCGAAAGCTACAAAGTTGAAGGTGAGCTGCGCTCTGAAACCCAAATGAACATTAAACGTTTAATGGACATTGGAACATACAGAGGAATTCGCCATCGTCTAGGCCTGCCTCTCAGAGGACAGAATACTAAAAATAATGCTCGTACCCGCAAGGGACGTAAGAAAACTGTTGCCAACAAAAAGATGGCTGTTAAATAATATTAATTAATCAATTCATAGTCTAGTAATAATTAGAAAGATGGCACAAAGGACCAGAAGTACAAAAAAAAGAGTTGTTAAAGTAGACCCCATAGGAAAGGCCTATATCAAAGCATCATTCAATAATATCATTATATCATTGACCAATGATACAGGGCAGGTTATCTCATGGGCTTCTGCAGGCAAGATGGGTTTTAGAGGTTCAAAAAAGAACACCCCTTATGCAGCCCAAATGGCAGCAACAGATTGTTCAAAAACTGCATATGACTTAGGCCTCCGTAAGGTTAAAGTTTATGTAAAAGGACCAGGGGCAGGAAGAGAATCAGCAATTAGAACTATTCATTCCTCAGGAATTGAAGTTACTGAAATTGTTGATGTAACTCCAATGCCACATAATGGTTGTCGTCCACCTAAAAGAAGAAGAGTTTAATTTCTCTTATTAATAACTAGCAAAAAATCTAAGCTATGGCAAGATATACAGGACCAAAATCCAAAATTGCACGAAAATTTAATGATCCCATTTACGGACCTGATAAGTTTCTAGAGAAGAAAGCATTTCCTCCTGGACAGCATGGTACTAATAAAAGAAGAAAAAAGCAATCTGAATATGGTATTCAGCTTCAGGAAAAGCAAAAAGCTAAATATACATATGGAATTCTTGAAAGACAATTCCGTAATGTGTTCAAACTTGCAACTCGTAAAAAAGGAATCACTGGTGAGAATCTATTGAAATTAATTGAAGCTCGTCTTGATAATACTGTTTTTAGATTGGGGATTTCTCCAACAAGATCAGGAGCTCGTCAGTTGGTTTCCCATAGACACATAACGGTAAATGGTAGTATTGTTAATATACCCTCTTATTCTTTAAAAGAAGGTGATATTATTGGTGTTAGAGAAAAATCAAAAAGCCTAATTGCAATTACAGATTCGCTTGAACAACCACATAAAAGCTTTTCTTGGTTGGAATGGGATTCTGATAAATTCCAAGGTAAATTTCTAAACTACCCTCCTCGTGAGGAGATTCCAGAGAATATTAAAGAACAACTTATTGTTGAGTTATACTCAAAATAATAAATAATTAACTATTTAATTCTAAAATAGATAAACTATGGCAATATTAGCATTTCAGAAGCCTGACAAGGTTGTAATGAATGAAGCCGATGAGTTCCGCGGAATCTTTGAATTCCGTCCATTGGAACCAGGATTTGGTATAACTATAGGTAATGCCCTTAGACGTATTTTATTATCATCACTTGAAGGGTTTGCCATTACATCAGTAAAAATAGATGGCGTTGTACATGAGTTTTCTACTGTTAAAGGTGTTGTGGAAGATGTTACTGAGATAGTATTGAACCTTAAAAAGATTCGCTTTAAACAACAAATTCAAAGTGAAAATAGTGAAAAGGTTAACATTATAATTGGTGACCAAGAAGTATTCAACGCTGGGGATATAAATAAATTCCTATCCGTATTTCAGGTATTAAACCCTGAAGAGGTTATTTGTAGCCTAGATCCTTCTGTGAAGTTAAGCCTTGAGCTTACAATAAGCAAAGGAAGAGGATATGTTCCTGCTGAAGAAAATGTTAACGAGGATGCGTTGGTTGGAACTGTTGCTATCGATTCGATACACACTCCAATTAAGAATGTAAAATATCACGTTGAAGATTTTCGTGTTGAACAAAAGACCGATTATGAAAAATTGGTGTTTGATATTCAAACTGATGGATCTATTCATCCAAAGGAAGCTCTTAAAGAAGCAGCAAAAATATTAATTCAACATTTCATGCTATTCTCAGATGAAAGAATAACTCTGGAAACCGAGGAAAAGTCAGTTAATGAAGAGTTTGATGAGAATACGCTACACATACGTCAATTGTTAAAATCTAAACTTGTTGATTTGGACCTTTCTGTAAGAGCTCTCAATTGTTTGAAAGCTGCAGATGTTGAAACACTTGGTGAATTAGTTGCTTATAATAGAAATGATCTGCTTAAGTTTAGAAACTTTGGTAAGAAATCTCTCACCGAACTTGACCAGTTGGTTGAACAAAAAGGTCTTGAGTTTGGTATGAATACAGCAAAATATAAATTAGATAAGGATTAATCAAGATGAGACACAGAAAGAGTTTTAATCATTTAGGAAGAACATCCTCACATAGGAAAGCAATGCTTGCTAATATGGCAGCATCATTAATATTGCATAAGCGCATAACAACTACAGTTGCTAAAGCAAAAGCCCTTAGAGGTTATGTTGAACCTTTGATAACAAAGTCAAAAGAAGATACCACCCACTCTCGTAGAGTTGTGTTTAGCTATCTTAATGATAAATATGCGGTTACTGAGCTTTTCAGAAATATTTCTGGTAAGATTGCTGATCGCCCAGGAGGTTACACACGAATAATAAAACTTGGTAAGCGTCAAGGGGATAATGCTGAAATGGCAATGATTGAGTTGGTTGATTACAACGAACTATTATTGACGGATAAAAGTAAGAAAGCAAAATCAACTCGTCGTCGTAGAGGTGGTGGTGCCAAAAAGCAAGTTGAAGCTGCTACTCCTATAGCGGATGAAGCACCGTCAGTTGTTGAAGGTATTCTAGAAGAAGAGCTTGTGGATAAAAAAGTGGAAGAGAAAGAGCCTAAGAAAGAAGAAGTAAAGGCAGAACCTAAAGCTGAAGCCAAGGAAGATAAGCCAAAAGCTAAGAAAGAAGAAGTAAAGGCAGAACCTAAAGCTGAAGCCAAGGAAGATAAGCC
>ERZ1047985.160-NODE-160-length-55855-cov-7.706004_pt1 | contig 55855 bp, 66 predicted proteins | sample MGYA00383097_ERZ1047985 | MGnify/ENA primary metagenome ERZ1047985 (study PRJEB29581, sample SAMEA5548367) | metagenome | biome: marine; feature: coastal; material: water | depth 50 m | study: Short-term variability in the microbial, nano- and picoplankton...
GAGTTAGCTGAAGTTATACCTTCTTATTATTGGGTAGCGCCACCAGATGATGATAGCTCTACATATCCTGATGGCCCAATGAAGGGTTTAACAGCTTTACCAAATGGCATAATGGCCGGTTTTACTGGTAAACGAGTGTGTTTTTCTGAACCTTTCTTACCTCATGCTTGGCCTACTGCTTATCGTATGGCAATAGAAGATAACATTGTAGGCATGAAAGCTGTTGGTAATGGTTTAATTGTAACCACTGAGGGCTCGCCATATTTAGTTGCAGGTTCTGATCCTGCCTCTATGAGTGCAATTAAAATTGAATCTACTCAAGCCTGTTTAAGTAAAACATCTATGGTAGATATGGGTCAATATGTTATTTATGCAGGGGCAGAAGGGTTAGTTGCAGCTGCGGGTACAGACGTACAAATTATTACTGAGGGTTTAATAAGCCCAGACCAGTGGCAATCAACTTACTACCCAAGCACTATTAATGCTACTTTGTGGAAAGGTAGGTATTTAGGCTTTTACAATACAGGTTCTGGATTTGGTGGTTTTATATTTGACCCTAGAGGGGGTAAAAATGCATTAACGGGGTTAACTGCAAGTGCGCTTATTAGAGGCGCATTTACTGATCCTGATGATGGCAATGCATACTTAATTATTGCAAACCAAATTAAAAAGTTTCAAGGGGGTACAACAGACCAAACCTACACTTGGAAATCTAAAGATTTTGTTCCACCCAAACCAACCAGCATGGGTTTTGTTAAAGTAGATGCTGAAGCATTTCCTGTTACAGTAAAAGTATATGGAGATGGCACACTGTTCTATACAGGAACTGTTGCTATTTCTGGTACACAACACTCAGTTTCAGGAAGTTATGTTAATGCTGCCGGCAGTTCTGTAACTATAAGCTCTACCAATATACCCGAACCCGTTCTTAGGCTACCACCGAGAGTTTTTAAAGATTTTGCAATAGAAGTATCTTCTGCAAAAATAGTTAATGAAGTTTGTATTGCTCAATCAATAGATGAACTAAGAGGGATCTAATGGCCGAGACTAAAGTTCCAGCCATTAAGAACATTCCGGCTCAAGTAGACACCGAAACTAAACTTGCTTTAGAGTCTATGAAAGAAGCGCTTGAAGTGCGGCTTGGTAGAAGGGGTGATCCTAAAGATAGAGCCGTAACTTTACGCGAGCTTATAGACAGCGGTTTAGCTACAGATTTAGCTAAAGCCCCTTATAATCCAAACATTGCAGGTGCAACAGGCTTTGGCCCAGCCGCTGATGAAGTTGGGGATGTAACCGTACCTCCCGCTCCTACATCTCTTACTGCTAGTGGCTTATTTACCGATGTTCTTTTATCTTGGAACCAATCTACTAATACTGCCCCTTATGGCAATCACGCTTTTACAGAAATTTGGCGATCTCAAGCAGAAGATTTAAGTAGTGCTGTATTAGTCGGAACTACTAATGCTTTTATATATACAGATAAAGGTTTGGAGTATGACTCAACTTATTACTATTGGGTTAGATTTATAAGCACAACAAATACTCCTGGCGTTTACTCAAACATGGCTAGTGCTACAACGGTTGAAAATATAGGGGCGACTATGGCCGCCCTTAGCGAAACCCTAGCAGACTTGCCTGGGTATAACTTAATTGCTACAGGCGCAGCAGCGGCTACTGTTATTAAACAAAGCAGTTCCCCAAGCACCAGGGCCGACGGTTCTGCATTAGGTGTACATGATTTTTGGTTTGATACAGATGATGGTCAAATCTATACGAGGAATGCAGCAAACAATGCTTGGGTAGCTGGAAGAGACTCTACGCTCGTGTCTCTTTATGGATCTACAAGTTATACCGGCAGCACTATTACCGCAGCTATGGCTAGTGCACAAGCAGATATTGTTACTGTTACAAATTCTCAAAGTGCTACTGCTACTGCAGTTACCAACTTAACTTCCACCGTTACCAGCAACAATAATACTTTAACTGCTAGTGTTAACACCTTAAATACTACCACAGCTAATCTTAATGGTGATGTAAATGCTATGTTTGTACTGCAAGTTGCAACTGAGTCCAATGGCAGTAAATCAGCTGCCGGTATGGTTGTTGGATCAAATGCTAGTAATGGTTCAGGGGCCCAGTCCTACGTACAGTTTCAAGCAGACAAGTTTGCTATTTGGAATGGGTCTTCTAGTACAGCACCTTTCATTGTAAGTGGGGGCACTGTTTTTATAGACAGCGCACGTATTCAAGACGGGGCTATAAACACTGCACGTATAGCAAACGCTGCAATTCAAACAGCTAAAATAGGAGACGCACAAATTACCACGGCTAAAATAGCCAACCTACAAGTTACTAATGCACTTATTGCGGACGCAACTATTCAAGACGCAAAAATAGTTAGCTTAAATGCTACAAAAATAAGTGCGGGGTTAATAGATGCTGCAAGGATTAATGTAGATACACTTAATGTTAAGTTTTTTGCTAACACTTCTTCTAAAATATATAACCATTTAAGTACTTCTACCGCAGTACCATTACTACGTTATGGATCTGCTATTAGAGGAGCTGGTGGTAGTACAATTTACACAGGTAGTAACTCTTCTTTTGTACCTGTTACTATTACTAATGTACGAAACAATGCTTCTTATACTGCAGTTTTATCAGCAGTTCTTGGTAATGTTAGTGGGGGGTCAGTGCAATTTTCTTTAGATAATTCTACTTGGACAACTGCGTCCGGTGGGGAACCAAGTATTTATTGGAACGCTGGCACATACCGGGGTTATGTGTACACTTATCAAGGTCAAATAACAGGTTTAAGTACCTCTCAAAGCACTGTTTATTGGCGAGTTTACTTTTCAGGAACTTATAATCACACACACATGCAACTGCATGTAACAATGGATAACACAACATAATGGCAGACTTTACAGTATATAAAACAGCTACAGGCATCATAGAACATGTTATATCTTCTGATTGCGATATTAGTGACATCATAGTAGAAAGCGACGAAACAGTAGTGGCTGGAAACTATTCTCCTGGCGGACATAAGTTTGTAGATGGAGTTGCTACAGTTATAACTAGACCAGCTGTTGATCCATAAGATTAGTTAAGGTACTATAAATTATTATGAAATGTGGAGGTATAAATCAAATGGGACCCTATAAAAAGAAGCCTGCTAAAAAGAAAAAGCCGGCTAAAAAAGGTAAAAAGAAGCCTTCATACGGTTACTAGCCGTGGAAGATGAAGTAATAGAACACTTCTAAGGAGAGATAAATGGATAAAGGATCTATCTACACCGCTTATAAAGCATCGCTTGAAGGACAACGGGCCCAGGTCAGTTTAGACCTAGAAGTTCTTACTTCAAACGCTACTTCAATACCAGAGCACACTAACTTTACAGAGTACTTAGATCAGCTGGTTGGTAAATTAGTTGAAATTAATGATAAAATAAAGTTAGTTGATTTTTTAATTGCACAGGAGAAAACAGATGGCGTCTAGAACACCAGGACCAAAAAAACCCGGTAAAGTAGGAGATATGAAGGTTGAAGAAACTAAAATGCAACCTAATGTGCCTAACCAAGAACTTTCTACTGATGGCTATACTTTAATGAGTGAAGCTGAAGTATCAGAAAAATTAGACAACATTGTTTATAAACCTAAAAAACCTAAAGGGAAGTAATGGGAACGCGCAAACCAACAGGCAAAGGCAAACCAGGAAAAATAAAATCGGTAGATGAAGTTTATAAAGTTGTCGACCATCAATTAAAACCCTACCAACCAAAATTAATAAATGCGGCAGCAATATCGGATAAGATTATTAGAAGGCGAATGGGAGTAAACCCAAAAACACCATCGCCTAAACAGGGCAAAACTTACATTAAAAAACCAACACCTAAAAAATAATGCCTAGAACACGCAAAAGACCTTCTCAAAAAATTAGAAAAAAAAGCATTTCTAAACGCCAAGAGGCATCCCTAAAAAGACACAGCAAACATCATAGTGCAAAGCACATGGCTTTTATGAAGAGGCGTATGCTTATGGGTGATACCATGAGACAAGCACACAAAAAGGCTATGAATAAAACTGGCAAGTAATGGCCAGAAGAAACTACCGTAAAGAATACGACAGATATCAAGGTACAGCTGCGCAAAAAAGGCGAAGAGCGGGGCGTAATAAAGCACGCCGGTTAATGATAGCTAAAGGCAAAGCCAAAAAAGGTGATGGTAAAGATGTTGCACACAAAGATAACAACCCTTTGAACAATAACCCTAAAAATATTAGAATGGAAAAGAAGAAATCAAATCGTTCTTTTAAAAGAACGCGAACAGCAAGGAGACGAAAATAACTGTAATTTGCTATACTATTGTCTTAGCTCTTTTATTAATGAGTATAATTATGTATATAGAATATATTGAAAAGTTTTTGGATAAGGTAAAAAAAGCCTATGCAAAGCTATTTAAGAAAAGTTTAAAACAACCAATAAGGAAGAAACGTGCCCCGCAAAAAAGAAAACCCAATACGAAAAACAACAAAAGGTAAGGGCGCCAACTACCGTAAAACAAAAGCGGGTGCGGGTATGACTGCGAAGGGCGTTGCTGCTCATCGCAGAGCAAATCCTGGATCTAAACTTAAAACCGCAGTAACAGGAAAAGTTAAAAAGGGAAGTAAAGCTGCTAAAAGACGTAAGTCTTATTGCGCTAGATCTGCAGGGCAGATGAAGAAATTCCCTAAAGCTGCAAAAAACCCAAACTCAAGGCTAAGGCAGGCTAGAAAACGTTGGAAATGTTAATAAAAAATTATGAACAAACGTGCACTTCTAGCTTTAGGATTGGTATTCTCTTTTAATTCGTATGGGGATCAGACAGGTAACTGTACTGCTGGCTCTCAGTATTGCGAGCAAAATAGTTTGGATACTACTAACAATACCACCACAAATAACACCAATACTAATACTAACACCAACAACAATACCAATAGTAATACCAACGTAAACACAAATACCAATACTAATGTTAGTACTAATCAAAATACAAATATAAACACAGCAACAAATACTAATAATAATACTAATAATAATACCAACAACAGCACGTCAACTTCTAATAACACCAATACAAACAACAATGTTAATACTTCGACTTCAACTTCTAACTCAACTGTTAATTCTACGGTAAATCAAAATGTCAACAATACGAGCACTTCTAACAACACCAACACTTCTAACAATACGAATATCAATCAATCGACTTCGGATTCAAATGTTACAACGGACAATAGGAATGTTAATGAGAACAACTCAAAATCTGACAACACGAACCGAAACATTAATGAGTCGAACTCAACTCAAACAATCAACCAAAACGTAAAATCAGAAGCACCCCCTGCTTCTGCTATTGCCCCATCTATAATGTCTTATTCACAGGACTTGTGTACTGTAGGAAGATCGGGCGCGTTCCAAGGCCAAGTGTTTGGCTTCTCTGGTGGTAAAACCGTAAGAGATCAAAACTGTGAAAGATTAAAATTATCTAAATACCTTTACGATATGGGTATGAAAGTGGCTTCTATATCATTGTTATGTGCAGATCCTAGAGTATTTACTGCAATGGAAATGGCAGGCACACCGTGTCCTTATCAAGGTAAAATAGGTAAAGAAGCTACAGTTGCTTGGGAAGAAAACAAACAAGACCGACCAGACTATAAAGTTTGGTATAAAGAAAAGGTTAAACAGTGTAAAAAAGTCTGGCATTCAAATTCTCAACTTAAGAAAGAATGTATTGCCCGTTTAAAATAATATGTTGTTTATTACTTACAAGTAATTTATCAGCTCAATATGTTTATGAAAATAACCAAGACCTTTACGACCTTAATGCCAATGCAAACAACTTTGAGGGTGAGTTAGCTTACTCAGTATCTGACGATGGAATTTCTCCTGCAATTGACCTTTCTTTTGATTTTTCTTTTTATGGGTCTACATTTAGCCAAGCGAGAATGGCAACTAATGGATGTCTCCATTTTGGTTCTAGTGGTAGCTATTGTAATGACTATACTCCTGACCCTATCAATGGACAGCATACTTATACCATATACGCCTTCTGGACTGATTTAATTAGAGACTCGGGCTCACGTATGAAGTCGTGGGGAGACTCTAACAAAATGATCTTTGGTTGGTATAACCTTAGAGAGTATAACAGAAGCAATTCAGACAACAGTTTTGAAGTAATACTTTGGAACAATAACTCTTTTGATCTTCGTTATGGCCATTTGGATATTATTAATCATGATGTTCTTATAGGCGAAGTAGGTTCTAAAAAAGAAGATTCTTATACCTATTATTATCATGATGAATGTTCTACTGGCAGTACCAATAGTTCAAGTTGTTATTCATATGACTGGAACAATAGTGATAAAAATACAAACTTAGAAAATGGTGGTTCTTTGTATGGTTCAGGTAGCGGTAATGGTGTGGACTGTAGCAACCCTTTAAATAATACAAGTTGTGCGGGTTATGCTGATGCTTATCAAACTCAACAATGTAATATAGATCAACTGTATTCAGAATCGTGCCCTTATTATTGGGACGCCTACGACGATTGGCAATGTGATCTCGATCCTCAATATGGACCTTTTTGTCAAGGCTACAGGCAAGAAGACTCTATCGCTTACTTTCAAGAAGAAGAATATTTTGATTATGGGTATGAAGAAGAAGACTTTGGGTATGAAGAAGAGCCATTGTTTGAAGATTTTGTTTTTGAGTTTGAAGAACAATACTTTGAAGAACCCATATTTATTTTTGAAGAAGAAATAATATTTGAACAACTGTTTTCGCAAGAAGAATATTATGAACCACTTGAAGTTATGCACGATTTACCAATGCATGAAGAAGAAGTTTTTTTACCTATAGAAGATATAATGATTGAAGAGTTTATTTTCCAAGAAACTTTTCTTGTAGAAGATTTTAGAGAGCCTGAAACATTTATTGAACTAGAAACTATTGAAGAATTGGAGGAATGGTTTGAGGAAGAGACAGCAATGGAAGAAGAGGTTGCGCATGCAGAGGAGCCGGCGGAAGAAACCGTTGAAGAACTTGTTGAAGAAGTTATAGAAGAAGAACTTGTAGCTTCTGAGGGGGAAAGTTCTATAAGTAAAGAAATGGCTTTAAATGTTGTTTCCTCCACTTTAGCTACAGCGCAAGCTAGTGTTAGTGGTACAACTGCAGGCACATCTGTTCACGCTACGGGTAATAGCGCTGCCGCTGGTAATGCAGTAAATTCTTCTTCTAACTCTGGTATTAGTACTAGCAGTTCTCCTAGCATGTCAGATCAGTTTGCGTCATCTACAGCTCAAACCAATCAAGTTCTTGATATGAGTGGTACTGCTGTAGCTGATACTTCTATAAGTACAAGCACAGTTGAAACAGAGACAACTACTACTGAAGTTGTTGTTGTAACAGTAGCAACTGTATCTAGTCAAAACAATATAAACACAGCAGTTAATTCTGTTAGTACTGATTCTAATACAGATACAACAGTAGAAAATATAATTGCAGAAAACTTACAAAACGCGCAAGAAGAAGTACAAGCACAACAAGAAGAGACAGGAGAGTATGGATCTGAAAACGCTATTATAGCTGTAATGGGTTTTGTTCCTGGGTTTAATAGTTATCGGTTAGTTAGTTTGCCAGAGAAAGAAGTTTGGTATGAACCCAAAAGCATTTATACTACTAATACTATTCAAGATAACACAGCTGCGTTTTATCAATTAGCGGGTACTAATATTAGAACCCTTACTAAATTAAAAGAAATGCAGCCAACATTTTAGGAGATTTATATGGATTGGTTACAAAGTAAAACAACACAAGTAATTGCTTTAGTAGGAATTGTTTCTACTCTTGCGGGGTTTGGTTACACAGGAGCTACCTATGTAAACCGCATAACAAACTTAGAAGCTAAAATTGGTGGTATAGGTGACACTAAACAAGCACAAAAAGCTATTGAAGAACGATTTGCATCTATAGAAACTTCTGTACAGTTTTTAGAAAAAGAAATTGATGGTATAAAAGTTCCAGATGTTACTGAAATTAAAACTGATATAGCGACAATTAAAGCTGAAATTTCTTCTTTAGAACAAAAAATAGCAGAGAATAACAAAAACCCCTTATCTGGGTAAATTTTAAAGGTTTTCTAGAAAAACTCGGGCTCAGGGTGCCACAGGTGCGCATATCACCATTAGGTCAATGCAATTGGTCTCGTCAGGTCAATAATTAACTGACGGCCTTCTCAGAAGCTTCTACGTGGTTTCCACGTTTTAGCTGCCTAATGGAGTAATTTTCCTGTGCATTTCGTAGATTTATGATTTTTCTCTCCATTTTAGAGAAAGTATTCCAATCTCGCACTTCGGTCACTGTCCTCCCACACCCTTTACAACGATCGTCGTCTGGTAGTACGGTGGTAGAACATACTCCTACACATGGGCTGTCTGCAATACTTGTGCATCGGCCAAGTGTTTTTGAATGGGCTGTAAAAAGTCCAATCTCTTTCATCTATTCCTCCTGCGACTTAACGAGTCTGTCTAAGTACCATTGAGCTTTTTTCAAATCCTCAACTTTATTCTTATACTCGTAACGCCACAAATATTTAACAACATTGCCTTTACAGTAACCAGCAAAAGCTTCTTTGCTCATGCTTGCTTCTATCCCGTCAATGCATTCAATACCACCCTGGTTATAATGGGGTGGTTGATTTACCATATCCATCTATTACTCCTTAATAGTTAAACATATGTTGCTTATTTTATCGATATATGCGTCAAAAGTCACGGCACACCTTAAAAAACAATCTAAATAAAAAAATTCTGCTAGTGGGTTGTCTGCTATACAAACACCGCCTGGATATCCTAGGACTATGTACGCGGGTAGTTTATGTGTGTGCGCCCGCTGGATCCAGAGGCGTTGTTGTTGAGAAAGATTGATGGGTACTTTCGACGTACCACGGTCAGGTAAGGATTGCACATATTTATATTCTACAAAACAAAAGCCGCCAGGGCCGGAGTAGAATGCGTCAGGGACACCTCCATGATATGGGTCGTTGATTTTCCACTTATAAATTTCTTTAGGAAGTTTTTTGTGGATTTTGTTTATGAAGTCCTTTTCTTTCATTACACAAAGTTTGCAATTCTGGCCATTTGTATAGCTTTTTAGTTATTGAATCATAGTAATTACCTTTTGGGCAACTACATTCAACTTTTATTTTGTTACAGGCTGAACATTCCATGGCTAAATACATATGTGTAGTGTACATGATGCGACAGTATATGTCGCACCGTGTACGTAAAGTGATTACTTAATGCTTTCAAACACTGTTTTTGCATTGTTGTAATCGTCGTCAGTTGCCCATCCAACTTTTTCAACTTGGATGTTATAGAACTTTTGACCTGTTCTATTTTCTGTTCTAACAGAAGACATTTTCCATAATGCTGAAAAACGATCTCCACTTAGACCTGCGATTTGAGTATTCCATTCTCTGGATACTCGCAACTTAGAAGATGCACAGTCAAATAGGAAAGGTACGTCCAGGTTTCCTGATTCCGCATCTTTTCTAAGTAACAAGTGTGAATGGGTCTCAGTAATATCATAATCTTCTGGATTAAAATTTTGAGTTTTAAGAGATTCAATAGCCTCTTCTTTGCTTGCAAAGCTACCTGCTAGTCCTCCACCTTTTTCACGCTTCTTCCACGCTACAAACTCTTCAGTAAACCGTATGTTTAACACATAGATTGACTGCCCATAGTTTTCTCGCGTTACAGTGTTAATGAAGTCACCAACTTTGGCTCCTTCAATATGCTCACTGTGTTGCTCGTCAACCTCATTGCTAAGCTGTTGTAACTGCTTAACTCTGGGGGTTTGTAAATGAGCTGCAGTAATGTTTTCATTACCCAACCCGCTGCCTTTTTGTACATGCGCCGGCACTTTATCGCTTACTAGTGTAATATCAGTCATTGTTATTTCTCCGTTTTTCGTTGATATTATTATTTTGACCTGAAGTTCATTCGGGTCAGTTCAGTTGCTTCTACGCCTGGGACTTCATGTCCCATTTGTATTAGCTCCCTATAGGCCGTTGCTGACATGCGTTTTTGCATTAACTCGAACTGCCCAGTGGCAAGTACGTGTTCATGCACCGCGTCCCAGTTACGTACTGTAGGGACTATTTCCTGTTTAATGGAAACAGTACACGCGTCATTACCAACCCGATCAATTCCTTGATCTTTTAAGCTAATAACAATCTGTGTTTCTAGATCATCCTTTTTTGTTTTAAGGATTTTCTCTTGTTCATGTAAATCGACAATTTCTTGTCGGGCTTGCGCTAATTCATTTAGCATTTCATCCATATTCATTAGTGTATGATCTCCGTTTGTGAGGGTGGTTTTGCAAGGTATACCTCATCAGTTAAAGTTAAAGCTTCCTCGCCAGCTTTTGTAATGATTTCTTCCATAGTGTTGGATAATGGTTCGTTTTCTTTTTCACGTAAATGTATAAGTTCAGTTACTGCAAAAACTAAAGCAATAGCTATTGCTTCAGAAGGGCGTTTTAATATTTCAAGAACTGCGTCTTTCATAAGCTCTTGAATGTTTTCAAAAGGTTCTTCTTTATTTGTCATTATTTAATGCCGTTAGTATGTGTAAAAGGTTTTCCATTTTGCCAAGTTTAGTATCTAATTTTTTATACACATCTTCCTCCCAAGTTTTATGTGCAGCTATAAGAATAGTTTCTGTTTTTTCTTTTTGACCTGCTCTGTATATGCGTTTATTAAACTGTTGAAAATGTTCTGCGTTGTATGTTGGGCTACACCAAATAGCTGTAGTTGCTTTTGTAAGAGTAAGGCCGTGGCCGGCTGACTGAGGGTGACAAAATAATACTTGTATGTGACCAGCTTGAAAGCGTTCTACAATATCTTTGCGTTTGTGTGCGGCTACGGATCCGTCTATAAGTTCATAAGATATTTTTTGTTTGGTTGCTAATTCTATAAGTGCGTTACGTTCGTGTTTCCAATTAAAAGCAACGATAGAATGTTTACGCGAGGCTACTAGTTCCATAACAATGTCATAACGTTCTTGATGCAAGTATTGAACATTACCATCTTCGTCGTATACGCCACCTGATACAAGCTGTAATAATTTTTTAACTCGGGCCCCTGCATGTACTGCGTTAATAGTGCCAGAGTTAGTATACAAAACAGATTCTTTAACAAATATATCGTACATGGCTTGTACTTTTGGAGACAGTTTTGTACGTACAGTCCGTACAATGTTTTCTGGGAGGTCTATGCAGTCTTCTAGTGCATAGCGAATAGTAATGTCGCTTAGTTTAGCAGCGACTGCTTCTTCAATACCCGGTTTGTCAATCCATTCATTAGCAAAACCATTAAAACGTGGTGTACAAACTTGGTTACGAAAGGCCCAGTAGCGCTCCCCTAGATGCTCTCCGTCATCTACAAGAAGCACTGGGTGCCACAGGTCTAGAATAGTATTACTATTAGGAGTACCAGACATGGCAATCCTATTAGTAAAATGTGAGATAAGCGATCTAATATTTTTACTGCGTTGTGCTGATTGGTTTTTAAAAGCAGTAAACTCATCAATAACGATTGTAGAAAACTTTTTAACATAATGTGGATTTTTTTGTAAAAAATTAACAGCCTCAAAGTTTGTGATGACCATGTCAAACGAATCGTCTTCAAATATTTTTTTGCGGTTTTTAGCATATGCTACTCCAAATTTAATATCAGGTTGAAACTTTTGTATATCTTCTGCCCAAGCTGCTTCTAAAATTGATAGCGGAGCAAGTACAAGTGTTTTACCGGAAAAGTTAATGTGTGCATCAAGTACTGCTCTTGTTTTACCGGTGCCAGGATCAGATGTAATAAGACATCTTGGGTGGTTAATAATAAAGTTAGTAGTAGTAGCTTGGTGTGCATAAGGTGGGGGGATTTTTCTTTCGTCGTTCATTGTTATTTTTCCTCGTTGTTAACATTCGGTGTTAGTTAGTTGAATGTTAAATGTTTATTATACTAGTTTATTGCCCATTCGCAATAGGGATTTTCTCCTTTACCAAACGAGCACCATCTACAACTATTCTTAGATGGATTTGGTGGAAATTTAGTAGCTGTTGTCATAGCAACTGCTCGCTCTTGTAATTTAGGAAGAAACATCATAGCTTGATCTCGAGTGTATACTTTTTCCATAGTAGTTCCGTGATCTAAATACCACATTTCTGTTTTTGCAATTTCTAAATCTGGATAACGTAAAAAACTTCCAATAGCATATGTAAGTGCTTGTTGTGAATGAGCTATTTCATTACCGTATTGTCTGCCTGTTTTATAATCTATTACTCGTGCTGATGTTTCTGTTTCTTCTACATAAGCATCTAGTTTTACTCTTGCCCATACACCTTTTTCCATCCAACCACAGGGTTCCCAGTCAATTGTAAAACCCCATTCGCCTTCAAGTTCTACTGTGGCGTTTATAAAACCTTCGCGCATGTCTTTAAACTGGCTTTGAAATTTTTTAAGTGTATCGGGTAATTCTTTTAGATCTCCACGTACGTAGTCTTCAGCTTGTTGGTGAATGTCAGTACCACGTGCAGCGGCCGGGCCATAATCTTCTTGTACGCGTTTTACTTTACTAATGTAAGAACGATAAGCGCAAGTTTCGTATGTTTTTAAGGCGGAATAAGACCAGGCTGGAATTAATCCTAACTCTTTTGGGGCCTCAGTCTCTATTACATTTATGAGATCTGGGCGCTTGTTTTGTACAAGCTCGGTCATTTGTTATACAGCCTTCCTAGCTAGTTTTTTGTAATAGTAAATTATCTCTATCTTCAAAATGTTCTTTAATTAAAGAATTACGAATATTGTCGTCTAATTTCCAGGTTAATACAACCCCTCTAGGTATGGAGGCATTTTTATCTGCACTTACACGTTTTCTAGAAGTTTTAATATTTAACCTAGACATAGCTTTTGTAAAGTCTCTTGTAGATAATTTGTTACGACTGTCAGTAAGTATGTCATAAACTAATTTAAACTGAGACATAGGTATGATTATTTCATTACCTACTTCTGCTATCCAATACTTAAGATATCTTTGTGCTGTACTGATACCTCCAGCATCAAAAGTATTTGTAAGAGGTATATCTAATACTTCTGTAAAATATTCAAGGTTGCGTTGTCGTACAGCAGCTGCAAACTCTTCAAGTACAGACATAGAAATGTTTTTCATTTGTATTTTAGCTTCGTTTTCTAAAGCTGTATGAGCCATGCGTTGATCTACTTTAAACTTGTTTAACACCCCTGCAAATATATAAAGTTCTTGTTCTATTTTTTCTATATTATTAATAAGCTCTGCATTTGCAACATCTAGTTTTACTTCTTGACGCGGTGCTACGTTGTAGCGTCTATCGCCTTCTTCTATTTTAACTGCGTCTGCTCTGTTAGTTAAAAACAAAAAATTACAAAAACTTGGCAGTTCAATTTGATTTGAACGCATTGCGCGAATAGTTAAGTTGGGTTCAGTAATTTGATGTTTAAGTTTGTCAGCCATTTTACCTATGCTGCCTGCATCTCCCATTCTAAATTCGTCTACTACTAAAAAAAGCGCTGTTCTCATGTATAAATTAAATTGTTCTTCAATATTTTCTAATGCTCGCATAGGCGCTTGTTGTTCACCAAAAAGAGGTTTAAGTACTTTGTGTACAAATAAACCTTTGCCAGTTCCAGGTACACCTGTAAATATCCAAGCCGTCATAGCTTTGTTTTTGTTTTGATATATATAAGCTAACCAATTTAAAAAATGTTCAAATTCTGTTTTACCATTGCCAAGTACATGCATAAGTAACTGCGCTATGTAAGGAGTAATAGTGTGTAATTTTTCAGAACTACCATAAGTAAGCTCAGATACGTGCTCTTCTTGCTTTAACATGTAGTCTGTTTTTCTATATAAGTTTACATAATAGGGAGCTTCGTCTAACTCAATACCTTTGTTATTGCTTGGATCAAATACGACCCTAGCATCAGGAACGTAATCCAAGGAAGGGCGATTATGAGAGCGCATAAAGTCATCAATAGACTGCTTATTGGTGGGCGTGAGCGGGTAGTCGTTGGTAAACTGTTGGGTTGTTTCATCATATATTCCGTTATAGTAAGTGTCAGTGTAAAAGTCGCGTAATGCGACTGGTTTTATTTTTTTATCTTTATCAATTTTATCTGCAAAAATTTCAAATATGTTTCGATAAAAATCTGGGTCTGCTTTTTGTATTTCCCATACAGGTTCGCCTTTAAAGTTATACATGTAATGGGGGTTAGTTAATACAAAGTAGTAACCGTTGCTGTCGCCCCCGTTAACATTACAGTTAACATAAGGTTCATTGACTCTTGATATTTCAATAGTCATTTTATCTGGGTTTTGTAATACTTCTTGTGCTTCTCCTCCAATGCTTACAGTGCTTAGCTTGCTTGTTTTTTTAGGCAGATTAAGTTTTTTACGTAAGCCATCTTTAACCTGGACGCCTAAGTTATGTACACGCTCTGGGTTAACATGAACTAATAAAGGTCTAGGATCTATGGTTACCGAACCACGTTCGACTAATACAAATCTGTCTCCTGAAATAGGATCTTGTATGTCATTTTTAAAAGTAGGTGGTGCTATATAAATAATTTTAGAATTCTCAGCAACACTAGGATCTAATTTGTAAGATAAACTTTGTCCATTTGCAGACAAAGATAATTGAGATGACAAGATGTCTGTTTCGTAATTTAATAACTTAAACCATTCTTTTAATATTTTAGGCTGAGTGGGTTGATTTAATAAAAAGAAAAAGTGCATAGATACTTTATCTTTTTTTAAACCAAGAGATGCGCTTGCTTGTGCTATGTAACTTACATCTTGAAAACATTCAGGTAATTGTGCAATTATTTTTTCTGCGACAGTGCGTACATCTGCAGAGTTTCCTGGCATTTGTATACCATCTATATCAAGAATTAGTAATTCTGTTGATGCTACACGGTCAGCCATCATAGCTCGTGACTCGTTTTTAAGTGGGTGTTTTAATAAACCTTTGTGCAAACAAGCGCCAGCTGCGGCCTGTGTTTGTAAGTGTTTTAATAAATCGTGTAAACCTTTTTTAGTTTTAGATACTTGTACATGTAAAGATGTAAAGTTTTTAGTTAAAGGATAAGGCGTAGTACCTTTATTTGAGATCTCTTTTGCAAGGCGTTGCTTTGCTTTTAAGAAAACTAATTCCATATAATTCTCCTGTTTAATTGTTTGCTAACTTAGCTTCGTATATTTCTTGTCTATCTATCTTAACAGATGCATCTGCGTTAAAACCTAATTTAACTTGTTTAGGTCCTAATGCAGTAACAGTAATAACACAAAGTTCTTCACCGTCCTGGTGTAAAACTATTGAGTCGTGTTTACGTCTTGTTAATACTAGATTGCTCATTTGTCATATCTTTGGCTGTATCCCCCTTCAGCATCTAGTGGTAAATCTGAACACCAAGAAGGAGATGTTTTCATTATAGCTAGTATTTTATCTAGTGTCTTGTCACAATTTATATTAGACCCAATTGATATAATTTCGTCGTGTACTTGCAAAACAACTTGCACTTCGGGCATGGCTTGTACTTCTAACATTTGTTCTACAATAACTATGCGGGCCAGGGCTTGTACAATATTTTCTGTGAGGCGTGCGCCGTACGTTTTTATCATTGTTTTACCTGAGTTGTACATAAAGTTGCCATCAACAAAATCTAATTCTGGATATTTTAAAAACATGTCATTAGGTAATTGTATACAACCAGGTTTTATAATTAATGGTCCGTATGGGCGTCCTTCTGGGTTACCTGTGTGACGCATTGTAAATAATGCTTGTTTGCATGCATTCCAAAGCCTGGGTATGTTTGGATACATAGCACGATATTGTGCAACAATTGATATAGCAGTGTTTTCTGTTACATCAACAGAAGGTGATCCATTTTTAAGAGTGTCTTTAAATTTGTCAGAACCCATGCCATAACCTAATCCTAAGATAGCTGTTTTACCTACATAACGTTCTAACTTATCGGTTTTTGTTACAGGTCTACCATATATTTGAGATGCAAACTCGCTGTACACATCACGTCCAGCTGCAAACGCATCAAGTAAATCAGCTTCTTTAGCTAACCATGCAAGCATGCGGGCTTCGATGTTTGATAAATCTACAACGTAGAGTTGTTGTCCTTGAGGAGCCATAACTGCTGTACGTAATGCAGATCCTCTGGGCAAGTTTTGTAAATTAATACTTTCTGTACCACCAAAACGGCCAGTGTGCGCTGCATAATAACGTAGAGGTACAGAAAAAGTACCATCGGGGTTGGTGCTTTCTAAAAATCTTTGTGCACGGGTTTCTTCAATGCGTGATTTTACTGCTTCTCTTCCATCCCAGAGGTGTTTGTATTGAGGGTACATGTTTTGCATTTGTATATATGCAGAGTCAGTTTTACTAAAAGCGGGTATTTGTTTGCCTGTTGTAGGACTTTTTTTTGTTGGTACAGTAATGCCAAGACCTTCTAGATATTGTGCAAACTTTTGTTGTGAAGCCATAATCTCTCTGGTTGTACCAGAGTCTTCAATTGCTTGTGCTGTTTCTTGTTTAATTTTTTCTTTGTGTGCAATAAGCATTTCTTTATCTAAGATAAGTTTAGGTTCTACAAACATCCGTACAGTCATATCAATAATGTCTAATTCAGTTTGTGGATAACCTTCCATCATTTTGTGATATATCTGATAAGTTATATCTACATCTTGAATGCAATAACCACCAATTTGTGCATCAAGCTCCGGATCTAAGTCGCGTACGCCTTTGGCATTAATAAGTTCTTCTCCTTTACGTAAACTTTCATCGTTTGGAAAACAACGGACAGCTACATCTTTTAGTCGAGCAGATTGATTCGGGTACACGCCCCGACTCAGGGAGGCGGTGTCGTAGTAGTACGCTGGATAAAAGCCCAGATACTGCGTAAGTATGTAAGCATCAAACAAAGTGTTGTGACATACAACTGCAGTTTCTTCCCAGGGTATTTGTTCAAGAGCATCTTGATATTGATCTTCTCCAAACCATTCTGTATCTCCTTCATTAAATTTTAAACCTACCCCCCATATTTTAAAATCAGGGTGGTTAACGTATTGTACAGTTGTCATTTTAGTAAGAGACAATTGTACGTCGTAATAAGTTTCGAAATCTAAATATAATAAATTCATAAGTTCTCCTTTTTTAATTTTTCCATGCGAACACACCAGTCCTGATATTCCCCCTTCTTTGCACGTTCCCATCCAACTTGTTTACTGTGGACCATATTGTAGGCAACGCCTTTGCTGACTAGCTTCCACTGTATGTAGGGAAGATGTTCAGGAGTGTTGTACCTATAATAGGCAAAAGGATTGCGTTTTACGTAGACTCGATTATCCATAATTTACAGTTGACATTCATCCTGAATGCTTTATGTTTTTTAAGTATGACATAATTTTGTGTCATATAACAATATAGGTGAAAATATGGCAACTTTTACAAGCGGTCAAGCTGATAGCAATCAATCTTTCAAACAGTTTCCAAGTGGAACTCTGGCAGTTAGATATGCAAAAATAAACATTACTGCGGCAGTTAATGCAGCAGACGTGTACCAAATGGTACAAATTTTTGCTGGTGAAACAGTGCACGACGTTAAAGTTAAATCTTCAGATTTAGACGCCGGTACTGCATTAGTATTTGACGTTGGTGACGATGGTGATGTTGACAGATATATTGATGGTTCAACAATCGGACAAGCTGGTGGTGTAGACCACGAAGCTGCTGATTTAGTTCCTCAGTTATACTCTGCTGATAACACAATTGATATCCTTTGTACTGTAGCTCCAGGAACTGATGTCGCAACAGGGACATTAGAAATGTGGGTATACGTATCGTAAGTTTTTTAACTTAATTAAAGGGGTTCTTTATGAGCCCCTTTTTTTTGCTGCTTCATTTGCATTAGCCATTGTTTGTTTTATATCATTTTCAATAATAAACTCAGACCAAGTTTTATTCCAACCTGCATGATTCATAGTTGCAGTTTTAACATCATCAGCAGAGATGTCATACTTTTCAGCGGTGTTACGAACACCCATAGATAAACAATCGTCATGTACATCATGCATCCAACGTTTCATAGCTCCCATAGTTAGTTCTCCATTAATTTACTAGTTAATACAGCACTGTTCATTTGCTCTTTAACCTCATCAGGTAAGATAGCATTTGGATCAAACTTAGGTAAGTTAGAAGGCGTAGCTGGTTTAGTTGTTTCAAACATTTTATCTAAATATTCTTGTGGTACAGAATCTTTACCTGCAGGCCATGTATCTAGGAATCGTTTAAGTGTTGTACAGCTGTCTAACAAATGTTTTATTTGAGTTTTAGATTCGTTAATTTTTATAGTGCCTTCAGCAAACTTTTCTATATTATCTACATCTACATCAGATGAAATAATTATAGGGTTTTTAAATGAAGTTACTCTGTTTTCAGCAGCCCATATTTGAGAAGAATCATGTTGTTGTACAAGTTGAATAGGTTCTTCTAATTTTAATGTTAAACAATAATCACCATCTACATAGTTGCTACTTGCTGGTGCTATTTTGTCATTATATGAATTAGTGTAACTTTCATGCCAATCATCGCCTACCATAAAAGTTAATGATTCTGTAGCTGGGCGATTTGGATTAATAATAAAATGAACTTTTCTTACCCAATTAAAATCAGTCGCTGTACTCCCATAAGTCATTCCAAAATATTTTTTGGAAGAAAACTTTTCATGGTTTTTCTTAGGGTATTTCATTCTAAACAAACGTTCATGCACTTCTAAATAATCTTGCATTAGTTGACGTTCTTCAACTGAGTAAAAAGATTCTAAAACAGATTTAAGATAGTCTTGTAGACCACTGTTGTTTTCATATATTTTATAAAGTTGCCGTTCAAAATTCTTAAAAATTTTGTCTCGCAACTCACCACTCATTCTTACACTTGCCATTACACTTTCCTCCATGTAGGTTTTACTTCTTGCCACTTAATTGTGGGAGTATTAATTACAAACTTGTTAAAAACTCGCTTAGGTTGTTTTGTAACAGTTAGTTTTTCATGCACCATTGTTTTCTTAAGTATAAACAAAACAATAGATGCGGTTAGGCCACCAACCATAGCCGCAGTCATGCCACTGTAAGTGCCATAAAAACAAACCATTAAGGTGACTGTAATAATGACATCTATAAAGATGTCATTACCAATTGTTTTGCGTCCGCCTGCTTTAAGCGCTAGCAAAAGCAGTCCGAGCGCGCTGATTATGCCGATCAATAACATTGTTTCTGTCCCTCCACATAAGATATGCCATATAGGCAAATTGAATTAATTCGATCATGATCCACATAGCTGTGGTAATACTAGTTATTAGAGTACTAGACATCTAACATCCTCCAGATTAAATATATAACTGCACCCAATGATATTGAGATTGCAATTAGCATTAGAAAATGATGCATAGATGTTGCAATAGCTAATAAGCCAAGCAACACTGCACCGCCAGTCAAAACAGAAAGACCGAAGTCTTTAACATCCTGTTTAAATTTTGATGATTTCACCATAAGGTGCTTCTCCTTCGTGCGTTGTTATCCACAAGACCGGATAACTTGGTCTATCTCCAAAATCGCTAGACTCAAGATCTGTAAGATAGATCAAAGCATTAACGTTTGGATAATTTTCATTTATGTACTCAATGCCAGGTGAGAAACAAGTTCCACCTCTACCTGCCATAGTAGTTTTAAGAGGAAGAGACTCGCGTGTGTACTCAGTGTAATTTTGTACTTCAGTGTCAACTTCTAGAAAGTGAACTTTAGTAGGGTTAACATCAAGAATAATAGAAGAAATTTCTGCAAGGTCTTGATTTAGTTCTTCGTCAGTTCTAGAACCTGATGTGTCAGATACAACTGCAATTTCATCAATTGATGGGTTGTACATAGAAGGTAAATACAAGCCTTGGCCAATAAAACGACGGTTAGGTTTTTGCCAACTAAAGTCGTCTGTGTTGTTAGAACGCAAGAACCTAGCAAGTACTTGTTTCCAACATACTTTGGGTTCTTTAATTTCATCAAGTACAGATTCTAGTGAGCCAGGTAGCTTGCCGGCTTTGCGTGCACTTTCTGCTGCTTGATTGATTGCAACAGTAAGTTCTGCTTTGGCTTTACCAATGCTACCGTCGTCAGTGCCAGGATGGTCAAGCACAGCGCCACAATTACCGAAGTCATCTGCCAACGATTCCCAGCCACCGTCGGGTTCAGGAAGTAAGTTGTATATCTCTTCGGCATTCATGTCGTCGTATTGCTCATCAAGCAAAGCACCTTTAGGTAATATAAAGTTAGCTTCTTTAAGTAAATAATTTTCTGCATAGTCGCATGCAACGTTCCACTTTTGTGGTTGACGTTCTTCTCTACGGAATATGTGCATAAGCACAACATGCATAACTTCGTGTGCAAGAAAACCAATACGTTCTAAGGGTTGCAATTTGTCAAACCATTTGGGATTATAGAAAAGATGCACACCATCTGTGGCACCCGTATCCATGTCATCACGTTCAACGGGTTTGAGGCGAAGACAAAGGGTGCCAAAGAATGGCTGGTTGAGCACAAGTTGTGTGCGTGCATTTGTAAAATTTTGACTCATAAGTTACTCCTAATTACTTATTACTAATACTTCAGTATCTGCAGTCATACCTTCACTAAGATGTTCAAGTTTAAAATCTTTATCAGCAGGTATAAGTTTTCTAATTTCACATTCACTGATGTCTAGTTTTAAGTTTCTAGACCAGTGAGCGTTACGTAGATCAGGTACATCTCCTGTACCAGTACCGTAGTGTTTAGCTACTTGATAAAACCAACCATTGGGGTTACGTTTTGCGTAATACTGATGCACGCGTCCTTCGCGTATGTCTTTATCATGTCTACGGTTACGTTTGACTTTGTTGATCATAGCTTTGCAATGACCAGAGCCAAAGTCTATACGCACATAGTCGCCTTGGTTGTACTTAGGTGGGCCTATTTCTAACATAATTAGTCTCCTAGTAATGATGCAGTTAAAATAACTGAGTTAAGTTCTTGTTCTTGCACTTCAATAGCTTCTCGCTGTTGCTGTTGTTTAGCTTTGCGTTCTACTTTTTCGTAGACTTTGTCTAACTTAGATTGAGATACAAAATCTTTAAGTGCGGGCCAAGCTTTAAGGGCTTGGTTTAGGGTTGTAAAAGATGCAATGGTTTCTTGTACTTTTTGTTTGTATTGCCTACCGCCTGTATATACTTTATCGTTGTAATCTCGAATAGAAACTAACTCAGCAACTAAAGGACAACTAAGATCAACATGTTCCCTACATGGGTCGTCGTCTTCGTTGTTACCAGTAATATCTATTTTAAGTCCAACTGTTACATGGTCATTGTAACCATCGGGGTTTTTAGATAACAAAGTCATAATTTCTTTGTTAGATACATCTAAATTAAAGTCCATATGTTGGTCAACGATTTCCATTGTAGCGTTGCCATCATAATCAGTTTGTTCTTCGATATCGCTGTATGCAATTCGTAAACGCAATGAAGATATAGATTTAATTTTTGCATAAGCGGGATCTATAACTGATACATTTTCTTTAGAAAGCAAAAACGTTTGCATGTTTTCATGCTTTTGTTTTAGATATTTGTCATACATTTTGTTACCCATATCAGAAGCGATATTTCGTTCTGGGTTTGCTTTGTCGTAAGTGTTTATTGCTTCTCTTGCAATATCACGTTGTAGTTGATCCGACATTCTTACTGTGCTCATGTTTACCTCCTATGATAATAAGCCGTGATTATCTTGAATCCATTTAGTACAAAACTGATTCTTGATAAAGTCTTTGTTAATTGCAAAAATACCTTTCATTAGTATTACTTGGAACTCTGATGGGAGTTTGTTGCATACTTTGATAATATTTTCGAGAGTGTCATCACTCGCTCGGGTGGCAATAGATGTTGAAAGTGCATACAAGACAGCTGGGTTGTCGTCTTTCTTGTATTTACCAGGGTCTTTGATAAGTTCGTCGACATCTTGTAGCTTGTCAGCTATTTGTTTGTAAGCAACAAACTCGCCAGCTGGGCCGTCGCCGACTGTCGCTGCAACACCAAAGAACAATGTATCGTCGTTGGCGGTCGACGGTCGATTGGATAGCTTTTTGTCAACGAATGCCCACGAACGTGGTGTTGGGAATGCATACTCGTCAGCTTTGAAACTGTTAAGTAAGCCAGGTCTGTAACGCAAGAAGCCAATAACTTCTGAGTTAATACCGTTTTTGAAAGCCCACTCAACCCAGTCATCAATGCTTGCTTCGAGTTCGTAATGCAATAAACGATTACGTACTGGTGTTGGCATTTGAAAGACAGCAGCTGAGTCAGTCAGTCTGTTACCTGCGGCAACGATTGACCAGCCAACTGGCATTTCATAGTCGCCAATTTGTCGAGTTAACAAGAGTTGCAGGAAAGCGTTCTGCGTAGCTGGTGGTGCAGTAGGCAATTCGTCGATGAAGAGAATTCCCGTTTCGCCATCACGTGATGCAATAGGAAACACATCAGGCACTGCCCAACGTGTAAAACGCTTCCCTGTTTCTTGTTCTTGCATGATGTGAGGTATGCCACGCACATCAACTGGGTCGAATAAGTTGGCACGAAAGTCAAGCAATGGTATATCTAAGTCATCAGCCACTTGTTGTGGTATGTCTGACTTACCAATACCTGGCCCACCCCATATCATAGTGTTAAGTCCTGTACGGATGTTATCTTTAATCTCTGATTTGAGATCGTTTGGGTTAATGTTGTTCATAAATCCTCCTATAGATTTGAGTAAGCCTACTTTTCAACAGGCTCAACATTGGTTACTTTTAATTGTGATGCATGATTCCTAAGCATGCGTACAAATTCTACTCGCGCTAGGTGTGAGTAGTTTATGTTTTTGTTATAAACTGGTGCGTGAAACTCTATAGTCATTTGTTGACTTTGGTAGTTAAACGTAGCACGCCATTTAATTTGTTTAGCCATCTTTACCTCCTTGTATGACTCGTAAATCAGGTTGTGTGTTTAACAATGGTTCCCATTGTATTTCTACAGCATCTGGTTGTGGTGTTGTAAACCAAACACCAACTTCTACTGGATGAGAATGATCTAAATCATTGTGTTCTCTGTACTGGCGTACAACATGCACAATTTGTGCTTCTAAGTCTGGTTCTTCAAGCACTTCATTTTTCCAAGCTAAACAATAAGTTGTAACTTTAGAAAGCACACCAAAGTCTTCTTCTTTGCATGCGACTTCGTCGCTATCAATAGATACTTGTATGTGTATATTTTGTAGTTCCATAAGCACACCTCCTGTGTGTTTGTAAGCTCTCGCGATCGCTTGGTTAATTACTTTTCTTTTCCAAACTCAATAGTTTCAACTCGACCACTTGCGTAGGTTATTTTTCTAAAATGTAACTCTGCGCCTTTTTGGTATTCCCATTGGACTATTGTGTTGTTATCTTTTTCTTGTTTGATTTCCTTTTTTCGTTGTTCAAGCTTCTTGGTATGTTGTGTCATCTGATCTCCTGATTTCAATGTTTAAATTATCCGCAGTTATTTCCATTTGGTAGCTTTTAGGCATCCAAGTTACAGGTAGGAAATCATCTGGATATGTGGGAGTAGTTGAATGTCCCTCTTCGTTAACAGCGCCAACAATCAAACCGTTGCCGGCAAATACTTTGTTGTCGACACTAAAGAAACGTTGTTCTTCAATGAGCAATCCTTCGTCGTCAATAAACAAATCAGTATCTGCACTTAAGGAATGCACATCAAACGTTGTGCAATCAAGCAGATCATAAATAGTAGCTAGCTCTAGCTTGTCGCCAGGCAAATCTACAACTCTAATTTCCTCTTTCCAAGGATCAATAACAAAACAATATTTAACTTCATTCATTAGCACACCTCCTATAGTGTAAAAGTGTAGGGCTTTTCATCCCTACATGGCTGTTAGGTCAGCAACCTTCCATGGTTAACGCACCACGGACGACGGGCGATGGGGAAGGGAGCCCCCCACCCCATTAACACTTAAGCGTTAGCGAATACTTGCTTTGCGTGTTCTAATGTAGCACCGTTAAGGTCATTAGCAACTTTGACTGATGAATCAGCTAACTTGTTGTAATTCCACTCAGCCATGCGTTGCTGGCGTCTTTCGACCTCAGTCTGTACTCGCATAGCTTGAACTCCCAAGTCGCCAATACCAAACAAATTGTCGATGCTAAGTATAGCGTCTCTAATTAGTCTTGCTTTGCGACCAAGTGCCCACATTTTTGCTTCGCGTTCAATAAGCCATGTTGGTAGCTCGTCTTTAGGATTAACGCGTTGCATAGACTCGTTGTATTCGTAAGCGATACTTACGAACTCAGCCCATGTTCTGGTTGCCAATGTAAGATAATTGTAACCAGTAGTTGGTGCATCAATATCAAGTAAAGGCTTGATACCTGCAACAACCAACTCTAACTCCAAGTCATATTTTTCTTGCAAATTAGACGCTGTTTTATCATCGTCGGTTGCAAAAGCAACTGGAGTTAGTTTTTTGTCTGCAAAGACTTTCATAATCTCTTTGACTCTGAAAGCCTGAAAGATTGGTTTGCCTTCGCCATCTAAACCATACTTGTCGTAGTAGTGGTTTGGAAGTTGAACAGGATCTTGTTCCGCTCGTTTCTCAGAACCTACTGGATCGCCATTGGTATCTGGTCTCCAAGCACTTTCTGGTGTGTGTTGACCGTTGACTAATTCACCAGTCTCACCGTTTGCCATGTCAACTTCTTGTACGAAGTCTGATGGATCTACAAATGTAGCATTACTGCTTTTCTTTTTACTCATTTAGCACCTCCTATAGTGGTTTGAGTTTCATTTCTATTAGTAACTACTCGCTTTATATCTGAATACTTTTCTTCAGGTATGTACATGTAGCCTACCGCCTGTTGACGAATGTCTTCGTCGATTAAATGTTCTGGCATATATATCTCCTATAATATAAAAACCAATTACTTAAATACACAAGCAACAACTCGCTTGTATACAATTACTCACACAAAAACACACAACCGGCGCTGTAAGCGACGGTTGCACACCAGCACGCACGCGCTTGGGTTTACCCAAATGGGGGCCGAAGCCCCCGATGGTTTAGCTAAAATCAATTTCCATCTGCTTTGGATCGACAGTTGGCTGTTGAGCTTTAAAAGCTTTTTTAGCATGTCTGTTGATTTTGCTTTGGGTATAACCAATTGCAAATGCATTAGGTATACCTTTTACTGACCTAGTTATTGGTTTAACTAGGTTTACTGTTTTCTCGGATATGTTTCCAAGAAATTGTATTGATGAAGTGAACATGTGTATGTCCTCCCGCTTTCGCTGTTATCATCGGTTGAAATTAAATGCCAGTTTGAGTTATAAACCACTGGCAGGGTTCGTTAAGCTGAAGCTGAATCTCCACCCATTGGTTGAGGCTTAGGCGTAATTGGAAAAAGACTAACTTTTTCTAATGAACCATTCACCACCATAGGTGCAAAATCCGGATAGAAATCAATCCCTCCGCCAGTCGAATGAGCTACTGCTCTTCCGATTTGCACAAAGTTAGTTTTCTCTTCACCGTCAGAGTTTTTGAAAGTGCCTCTGGCCACTTTAGCTAGATATTTAGCCATGATGTATACCTCCTTGGTATATTTTAGTTATTAATACAAAATCAAAACCTACAACCAAACGCTGTTAAGCGTTGGTTGCTGGCTGGTTCCTTGGTTAATTTTAGTAATGATGAACTCGGAACACTGCTCTTGGTACCAGAGCTTGAGTTATCTACCTAATTTACACCCGGGCCGTATTGCTGGCTCAGCAAGAATCTTAAGGATAATACCTCCACCTTCCAATGCCGAGTTTCACTAATTACTCTAGGATTTAGTAACCGCGAGCTTAACTATATTCATTCCCTATTTAATGAGAAGAGAGGTTAAGACTTTTTTGCACACACAAAACTAACAACCAAACGCTGTTAAGCGTTGGTTGTATTAGAATCCCGATCGTCACTACAAACACAAGGCAACAGATCATTAAGATCTATGCCAAGTTCCTCAAATGTCTGATCGATTTCAGACTGAGGTGTATGACAAGCAGGACATTCTTTATGAATACTCATATTTATCTCCTTAATTAATAATACTCACACGAAACCTACAACCAAACGCTGTTAAGCGTTGGTTGCTATCTCTTTCAAGATTTTAGGAAACTCTTCTCTCCATATTCCTCTATCTTGGTTATGCGTAAACACATTCTTTTCGGAATATAGTTTGGTTAGAGCGTCATAAATGGCAGGATTTTGCTCAAAGCTAGCGCGCATAATCAAGCGCATAAGCCCTAAGTTCCAGTCATTTAAAGTCTTAGTCCCTCCTCTTCCATTAAACTTAGAGCCAGCCACCCAAGGCTTGGCATAAGTTATCTCATCAAAGATACCGCACTTCCAAGATTGGTAAGCGTGCTCTACGCTTACATAATCTCTTCCAAGCTTATCTTTAAAAGGACGCTCAGCTAAATTACTTAGCCAAGCATTCTCACCAGTCCCATACCATATATTCATATTAAATTCCCCAATAATTCATTAACAATACTTTTATCTTCTCTACATTCTTTACAAACCATACCTAAATTATATTCTTGACAACTACCAAACATTTCACTCTCAACTACTAACTCTTCCAATTCCTTATTCTCACCATCATTACAACATTCACATTCACCTATATTCATCTTTATCTCCTTAATTAATAATACAAATAACAAACCATCAACGAGCGCCGCCAGGCGCTCGTTGTAAAATAATTATTGGTCAATAAAATGTGAACCACATTCAGAACAGTTAAAAGGCACGAATACCTCTGTTCCGTCTGTTGTAACTTCAGTAACACATTTACATTCTTCACATTCAATAACATTAACTACTTCTTTCATTTTTATCTCCTAAATTAATAATACAAATAACAAACCACCAACGAGCGCCGCCAGGCGGCCGTTGCGAATACCAGCTTGAGTTACAAACCGCTGGTGGGGTTCCTCCAATCTCTTGGAACTTCGTCAAAAGCATCGCCAGCCCACTTATCAAAGTCGGCTATTGCTTCCTCTTTAGTGGCGAACTGATATGTATACATTGAATCTTTGACCCGTTCTTGGTCTTCAGTGTAAATAATACCAAGGTCGTTAGTCTCGGTAGTCATCACAACCATGTACCCATGCAACCCACTAGTGGTTGAAAGGTATTGGTATGTAACAGAGCCATCATCGTTGATTCCGTCGGCTGTTGGTAAAGGTAAATCCATATATATCTCCTATAAATAACAATTAATAATACAAATACAAGACCTACAACGGGCGTCGTACGACGTTCGTTGCTAAATGTTCCACGTGTTCCACAATGTTCCACGTAAAATGGGCCTCGTGGAACACTGGGAAGGTGCTTGGTTAGTGGATAATTGGGAAATGTTCCATGTGTTCCAGTACTTTTTGGTTAACAAAATTAAAGAACAAATAACAACGGTCGACGGTCAGTCTTACGCAAGTTCTGTTTTTGATGGAACATTGGAACATTCGTACCAATATCCGGTGCTATGTCGCATAGCTGTGGGATAAATTGTGTTCCACATAAATGTTCCACAAGGTGCTTAGACCGTGGAACATGTGGAACATATTTCTCACAGCGTGCACATACGCACGCAATCCACATCACTTCGTGATGATAGTAGTGCACATGATAGTAGGCACGCACATGAGCCCCCTGGGCGAGGGTGGGGGCCGAAGCCCCCGGGGAGAACTAGTCTCTGTATCTAAATTCGCCATTGATTTGTCTTCTCTTAAGAATTAGTTCTAAGAAAACAAGATGGGTCATGCCTAGTGCTAATGGTATTACTACCAAGTAACCAATGACCTCTAATATATATAATATATCCATGATTAATTACCTATGTTTAGAACGACCGTGGTTCCCGCGAAGAGAACCATGAGCGTTGCTGTTAAAATGAATTCACTAGTTCCAAGTGCTAAGAGTGACATAACTCCGCAGATTTGAAATAGTATGATAGAGATGATAGTAAGTGTTAGTCTCATAATTATCTCCAGCATTGGTATTCTTGACAGTGACCGTCGACATATGGTCCTGTACAGATGTTACATATCCCGACATCCCCCGAATCTTCTTCGGAGGTTGTTGGCTTAGCGATAGAGGATGGCTTATCTTTATTCCATTCTCTGTTCCATGTATCTATGAACTCTTTGGTTCTAGGTACTGCGTGCTCAGCTACTTTAGCTACTGCTTGAGTAGTTAACTTAACTGTTGGCTTAGCTATGAATTGCATAGCTCTTATTGTTTTATCTAATGACATGATGTTGTCCTCCGGGTTCTCCCCTATAATATTTAAAACATAATACATAAGACTTACGACGGACGAGGTACGAGGCTGTCGTTGCCTACTGGTTTTCATACAAGGTTCCAAAACTTAGAAACAAGGTTCCAAAACTAAAAACCGGATCGGGGGATGGGGGTGTCTACTGGTCGGGGGGGGAGGGAATGAGAGTGTGATATGGTATAGTTTTTTTACTAAAAAATTTTCACAAAAAAATTATGGCAAATAAAATATGTGATAGGTGTGAAAAGAGTCTACCTAAAAAAGACTTTGAGTCTCACCGAAGAGTGTGTAGAGCTTGTGCTTTGTCGCTTACTAACATTGCCAAAAGTTCAAGCCCTTATAAATATTTAAAAAATTTATGGAATCAACTTAAGTACTCAAGAGAAAAGGAAGAAGGCATGTTATTTGAAATAACTCCAGAACAACTTAATGATTTATGGGACAAACAAAACGGACGTTGTGCGTTGTCCGGGGTCTTCATGACGTGGCACAAGGGCGGAGAAAAACGAAATACTAATGTTTCAATTGACAGAATTGACCCCAACATCGAATACCTAATAACTAACATCCAACTCGTTTGTTGGCGTGTTAACTTAATTAAGCATACAATGACAGAAGATGAATTATATTGGTGGTGTAAAAATATAGTTACACACAAGGAAAATTTTTAATATAATCTTTCAGCATGCGATTACTAGACGAAGATAGACCCACAGACATGACCGAACAAGATAGAACTGAGTTACAATCTCACCTGCCTTATGCCGGTTTACAACTTAACGAGCTTTCGGTTCAGGAAGAGCGGCTGGTTTTGTTTCATCTAAGGGGAATGAGCAAAGCAGCCGCCGGACGTGCTGCGGGGTACAAGGACATGGACCGTGTTTACCAAGTATTCAAAACCCCCAAAATGCAAAAAGCTCTAACCTATCTACGTAATGAAATGCGCGAAGAGGTAAAGTTCGATAAGAACACAGCAACTGGCATGTACTTAGAAGCTCATTCAAAAGCAGCCAACTCGACGGAAGAAAAGAATGTCGTCGATTCGTTGTGCAAGCTCCACGGTCTACACATTCCTGAACAAGCTACGCTTATTAATATAAATGTAGAGAAAGTAGAACAGTTAGAAAAATTAACTGATGCGCAACTTTTGAAACTTGCCGGTAACGATACGAACTACTTGGAGCCAGATGGAAGTAACGAAGACTGAATGTAAAAGATGTCGCGGGCTCTATCCGGAGAACTTAGTGCTCATCGATGAAATCTGCGTATACTGTCGAGCTGACGAAGTTGAAGCAATACCCGAGCCCCAAAAGCAGATTGATCAGAAAGCACAAAAAGCAGAACTTTCTGCTCAAGTAAAAGCAGAACAAGAATTAGCGAAAAGAGTCTTAGCACGTAAAAGATTACTCCCATTTGTTGAACGATTTAATACAGACTATCAAGCAGGTTGGGTACACAAAGATATTTGTCAACGACTAGAGAAATTTAGCGAACAGGTAGCGAATAAAGAATCACCGAGACTGATGCTTTTTATGCCGCCTCGACATGGTAAATCTACGTTAGCTAGTATTGCTTTCCCTGCCTGGCACTTGGGCCGGCATCCCGAGCATGAGTTTATAAGTTGTTCTTATTCAGGCTCTTTGGCTATGAACTTTTCACGAAAAGTACGTCAACTGCTTAGAGAACCAGTATACAAAAATGTGTTTGAAAAATCTAGACTAGATAAAGATTCTCAGTCAGTAGAATCATGGCAAACGACACAAGGCGGCGGTTATGTTGCAGCGGGTGTTGGTGGTGGTATTACTGGTAAAGGTGCGCACGTAATGGTGATTGATGATCCAGTAAAAAACAGAGAAGATGCAGAATCTGATAATAATAGAGATGCGACCTGGGATTGGTATACATCCACAGCTTATACAAGGTTATCCCCAGGTGGAGGCATACTTGTAATTCTTACGCGTTGGCACGACGACGACCTGGCCGGTCGCTTGTTGACCCAAGCAGAAGAAGGCGCAGACGCATGGGAGGTGATTCGCTACCCAGCTATTGCAGAAGAAGACGAAAGTTTTAGGAAAACAGGTGAAAGTTTACACCCAGAAAGATATAATGTAGACGCTCTCGAGCAGATAAAGAAAGCCATTGGCCCGCGCGATTGGTCTGCTCTATACCAACAGAATCCAGTATCTGACGAAGGCGATTACTTTAACCGCGACATGATCGCATATTATGACTTCAATGAGATTGATACTTCAAAACTTCGTTACTACTGCGCGTGGGATCTTGCGATCGGACAGCGTGACCGGAACGATTACTCAGTTGGTATTGTTGTCGGTGTCGATGAATACGATAATTTATTTGTTGTTGACGTCGTTCGCGGTAAGTACGATGGCTTTGAATTAGTAGAACAAATTTTAGACTTGTACGAATTATGGCGTCCGGGTATAGTGGGAATAGAAAGAGGTCATATTGAGATGGCCCTGGGGCCGTTTCTAGAAAAAAGAACAAGGGAACGGGGCCTATCTGAAGCCTACTTTAAAGACTTAAAAGTTGGTAGGCGAGATAAGGAGTTACGTGCACGGGCAATCCAGGGTAGAATGCAACAAGGTATGGTATACTTTCCACAAGATGCTGTTTGGACTGGACCAATGGTTGCAGAACTATTACGTTTTCCAAATGGCACACATGACGACCAAGTGGATGCCTTGGCGTGGATCGGTTTAATGATGACAGAATTTGCTACATTTTATGAAAGACCTGAGCATATTCCGTCATGGAGAGATGGATTAAAACATTTAGTAAAAGATGGCAAACGTAAATCATCAATGAGCGCTTAATGGCAAATTATAAAAAACCTAAAAAGAAACTTAGTGCGGGGGAAGAACAAACTCTTGCTAAAAGACAGTGGGAAGCTTATACCCGAGCTCGAGATCATGGGCATTTAGACTATGTAGAAATTGCGCAACAATGCGACGCATTTTATCGTGGCGAACAGTGGGACGAAGCTGACATATCCGCGCTCGACGATCAGGGTCGACCAGCATTAACAATCAACACTATCTTACCGACAGTCAACACAGTTCTTGGTGAACAAAGTACGCGAAGAGCAGATGTACAATTTAAACCTAGAGGAAATGGTAACCAAGAAACAGCCGATGTACTTTCTAGGTTGTATATGCAAATTGCAGACAACAATAAATTAGAATGGTTAGAAAGCCAAGTATTTGCTGATGGGTTGATTCAAGATAGAGGCTGGTTCGATGTTCGTATAGATTTTTCTGATCACATTAATGGCGAAGTAAGAGTAGAAACTAAAGACCCTTTAGATATTATTATTGATCCAGATGCTAAAGAATATGATCCAAGAACTTGGAATGAAATTTTTGAAACCAAGTGGATGAGCATAGAAGAGATTGAAGAAACCTATGGGCAAGAAAAAGCAGACAAGTTAAGAATGATCGCTGAGGTTGGTACAACTTTAGGTGCAGACTCTATGGAGTATGAAGATGAAACTTACGGCGATACTGATAAAGAAAATTATCATGGGGCTGATTATCCGAACAATCCAGAAGATGCAAAAACGTTAAGGTCTATAAGAGTTGTAGAAAGACAGCACTATAAACTAAAAGATTGCATACTTTATGTTGATCCAGTAACAGGTGACAAAAGAAATGTTCCTTATGAATGGGGCAAAAAGAAAAGAGAAAAATTTGCTGATGATTATGGCCTTTATATAGTAGAGAAAAAAATGCGAGCGGTTCGCTGGACAGTAACAGCAGACACAGTAGTGCTGCATGATGACTGGTCTCCTTATGACCACTTTACTTTAGTGCCTTACTTTCCATATTGGAGAAGAGGTAAACCTTTTGGAATGGTTAGAAATTTGATTTCACCACAAGAACAATTGAATAAAATTTCATCTCAAGAACTACACATAGTTAACACAACTGCTAATAGTGGCTGGATTGTAGAGTCTGGTTCTTTAACAGGAATGAATGCAGATGATTTAGAAGAACACGGTGCGGAAACTGGTTTAGTACTCGAGTTTAACCGCGGTAGTACCCCCCCTGGTAAGATACCGCCAAACCAGATTCCCACCGGTCTAGATAGAATTGCTCAAAAAGCGGCTTCTAATATAAAACAAATTAGTGGTATAAGTGACGCTATGTTAGGAACAGATGGGGCTGAAGTGTCTGGTGTTGCTATACAAGCAAAACAGAATCGCGGCGTATTAATGATTCAAGTTCCTTTGGATAATTTGAAAAAAACAAGACAATACTTGGCAGAAAAAGTATTGAATCTTGTACAAAGGTATTACACCGAAGAGCGGGTTATCCAAATTACCGATGAATCAGATCCTTTTAAACCAAGAGAGCCAATGGCAGTAAATCAAGTTACCCCTGAAGGTCAAATCATAAACGATTTAACTTTGGGCGAGTATGACGTTATTATTGCAACTGCTCCGGCTAGAGATAATTTTGATGAAGTACAATTTGCAGAGGCAGTAGAACTTAGAAAAGCTGGTGTGCCAATACCGGATGATTTGATTGTTGAATACTCGCATCTTGCACGCAAAGCAAACGTTGCACAGCGTATTAGACAGATGCAAGGCACTGAACCACCAACCCCAGAACAGGCACAACTTGCACAATTTGAAATGGAATCTAGAATTAGAAGCACACAACTTGAAATTGCTAAACTTGAAGCAGAAGTCAAAAACCTTGAATCTACTGCTCAACTTAATATGGCAAAAGCACAAGGTGAGGCCACTGACCCACAACTTAAAGTTGCGGAATTACAGAGTAAAATTCAGTTGAAGCAAGAAGAGCTTGAACTAAGAGAGAGATTAGCAGGAATGACTAATGAAGTCCGAAGAGGACAATCAGAAACCCAGGCAGCAGCCAAATTGGCAACTGCCGCCATGAAACCTACAGGAGGTAAATAAAATGGCTAAAAGTAAAAAACAGGATAAGGCAGAAGCAAAAGAAGATATTGTAATGGAGATTATGCCGGGGGCAGATGCAGTTTCGGAAGAAGAAGCAAAGCCTTTTGAGGTAGATCTAAATTTTGATGAGGTTCCAGAGGAGGAAGCAGAAAATGAAGAAGTCGAACAGGAAGTTGACGCCACTCCAGAAGAAGAAGTTGTTGCGGAAGAACCACAACCAGAAGTTGAGGAAGAAGAAACAACTGAACCAGAAGCAGTTAGCGAAGAAAGAATGGATGAAGACAGCGAGCCAGCTCCACAACCAGATATTCCAGCAGTTGAAGGAAGCGAGCAAAGCCTTGACGGACAAGATAAAGTAAAAGCACCTATGGTGCCTAAGTCTAGACTTGATGAAGTCTTGGCTAAAAATAAAGCTATGCAAAAAAAGCTACAAGAAGCTACAGAAGCAGAGCAAAAAGCTTTAGAAAATGCGCCGGAATATGATTTTAATGCAAAAGAAGTTGAATATCAGGATTTAGTGCTTAATGGAGAGACTGAAAAGGCTGTAGATCTTAGAAATGAGATAAGAAATGCTGAAAAAGATCAATTTATGTTTGAAGTACAAGCAAAAATGGGTCAAACAGTACAACAAAGCCAAGAAATGACTGAGTTACAAGCTAAAGCATCAGAAATCGAAGCTACTTTTTCTGTTTTAAATGAAAATAGTGCTGATTTTGATGCAGATTTGCAAGCTGAGGTTATAGACCTTAGAGATGCATTTACTGTACAGGGTTATTCTGCAGCAGATGCGTTAGCAAAAGCTACAAATTACACTTTAGCAGCAAAAAGGCCAGAATTATTACAACCTGCAGATGCGGCGCCGGTAGCAAAAGCTGATCCGGAGCTTCAAGCTAAGAAAAAAACAGCAACGGTTAATAAAAAACTTCAAGCCGCTGAATCTCAACCACCTGCAATGAAAGGTGAGGGGTCAAATGCAAAAGGTGAAAAGAAAATAGATTTATCATTGTTATCAAGTGAGGAGTTTGATGCCCTTCCAGCCGAGACATTGCGCAGAATGCGTGGTGACTTTGGTTAAGGCTTGGTATAAGATATAAGAATTCGGTACTAATACGATAATTAGTGTGGGTCGTTCCACTAACAAACGTTTTCGCCTGTCACGGCGTAAAACTGATCGAGGTCATGTTCGTAAAATTATGAAAGCGTCTCCCCAACGAAAAAGGGTATACGGGTAAATAGCCGCTCCAATAAGTTGGCTAAGTATTAATTTTTTTGGAGGATAGCCCAATGGCTAACACAAACTTTAGCGCGTTGACCAGCGAACAATTAACGATCTGGTCTCGTGATTTTTGGCGTGTCGCTAGGAATATGTCTTTCATTAACCAATTCGCGGGTAGCGGATCTAATGCTATGGTTCAGAGAATATCTGAACTTACTCAATCAGAAAAAGGAGCTAGAGCTGTATTAACACTTTTAGCTGACATGACTGGTGACGGTATCATTGGAGACAACACTTTAGAGGGTAATGAAGAGACTTTAAGAGCCTACGACATTGTTGTACAACTCGATCAATTAAGATTTGCAAACAGACTTTCAGGTCGTCTTGCTGATCAAAAATCAGTTGTTAATTTCCGTGAGAACTCACGTGATGCACTTGCTTACGCAATGGCGGATCGTATTGACCAATTAGCGTTCTTAACGCTTTCTGGTATTTCTTACACAATCAAAAACAGTGGTGCTTTAAGACCCGTTCTGAATTCAGGACAAAATCTTGGCGACATGGTTTTTGGTTCAGATGTAACAGCTCCAACTTCTAATAGACATAGAAGATGGGATGCTACTAGTAAACTTGTTGCTGGTGACGTAACTGCAGTTGCAGCTGCTGACACCATTACTTACGAGTGTATTGTTGCTCTTAAAGCTTATGCTAAAGACAACTACATCCGCGGAGTAAGAGGCGCAGGTGGAGATGAGGTATATCATTTATTTGTATCACCTCAAGTAATGGCTGACCTTAAACTTGATTCAGATTTCTTGGCTAACGTCAGAAATGCTGGAGTCAGAGGACCAAGCTCAAGCTTGTTTGCTGGTTCTTCAAGTCTAATGGTTGATGGTGTTATGATCCATGAGTTTAGGCACGTGTTTAACACTGCTAACGCAACTACTGGAACATCTTCAAACGCCGGTTCTGCTGGATACAAATGGGGCGCTGATGCTGACATCAACGGTTCTGCTTGTTTATTCTGTGGAGCTCAAGCTCTTGCTATGGCAGATATTGGTCTACCACAAATAGTTGAAGATACTTTCGACTATGGTAACCAAAATGGTATCTCCATTGGTAAAATCTTCGGTCTTAAGAAGCCTAAGTTTAACAGCGACTACAATAGTGGCGTTGAAGACTTTGGTGTCATTAGATTGGATGTTGCATACTAAGTATGTTTTTGTGGGTGGTTCTTTTTGAGCCACCCCTTTTTTAGGAGTAAAATATGATAGTAATATCAGATATTGACAGGTATATTTCAACCACCTGGGGCGCATCAATCAGATTGGAAGCTGGCGTACCAAAAGAAGTTGGACATGACATGGGCTTATTGTGCTTGCAAGAGGGGTGTACAGAACACAAACCTCATTCAATTAAAGACAGAAAGCCAAGTGAACCTATTAGGGCTAGAGATGATAAAGGGCATTATATTGCTGATGATCCCTCTACACCTGATATAAACGAAGCTTATGTAGATGGTAAAGCACCCGCTAAAAAAAAGCCGGCTGCTAAAAAAACTGTAAAGAAAACTGCTAAGAAATAATGGGCACATTAACGGGCGCTAACTTAATATCCAGAATACAGGACAGCCTGCAGGATACAACTGGCGTTCGATGGACTGAAGCTGAATTGCTTAGGTACATAAATGATGCACAAAGAGAAGTAGTTAACTTTAAACCTCAAGCTTCAGCTGATCATTCAAACGTACAATTAGCTACTGGTACAGAGCAATCTATACCGGATGTAGCTTTGTCTTTAATAAAAGTAGTACGCAACATGAGTGCTACTGGTGGCAGTGCAACAGGTAAAAAATCAATTAGGCTAGTAGATGAAGACATTTTAAATTCTATAGAACCTGATTGGCATGATCCTACTGTTACAGGAGATGCAGCTCATGGTTCTGTAATTAAACATTATATTTTTGATCCAGATGACCCAAGAAGGTTTTACGTGTATCCAGGTGTAAAATCTGGATCAAACGCTTACGTAGAATTAATAACTTCTAGAAGCCCTACTGATTTAAGTGCTACAAGTAGTACTATTTATATTGATGATATTTATGGTAATGCCCTTGTAGATTATGTTTTGTTTAGGTGTTATATGAAAGACTCTGAGTTTGCAGGTAATGCACAAAGAGCTAGCCAACATTATCAACTATTTTTAAATAGTGTATCTAGTGGCATTTCATCTAAAAATTTAATTAACCCAAACTTTGATAGGAATGGACAGAACATTGCTCCACCTCCTGTTCAAGGGTTAGGAGTATAAAATGGCATCATTTAGTTCTTTAGTAAAAGACATACTACCTTATGTTCCTAATTGTCCTGATTCTTTAGTAGAATCTACTTTAAGATCTGCTTGCATAGAGTTTGCAGAAAGATCAAAAGCTTATGTATTTGACTTAGACCCTATTACAACAATTAGCGGTGTATATGAATATGAGTTTGATCAACCAAGTGGAACTGATGTCCATCAAATTTTGTGGATGACTTATGATGGCGATGATTTAGACCCCATAAGTCCTAGAAGTTTAGAGTTAAATTATCCAGATTGGCGAGATAAAACATCTTTGCCACAAGTGTATTTGCAAAAAAACCCAAGTACTTTTTGGGTTATTCCAGTACCTAATAGCTCTGTCACTAATGGTTTACTTTTAAGCGTGGCTTTAAAGCCAAGCAGAACCACTACTAACATTGATACAACTTTTTCTAACAGTTACAGAGATGGAATTGTTTATGGGACTTTGTATAGATTACTTAGAATACCTGCAAAAGATTGGACCGACCCGCAAGCAGCAGCAGATTATTTAAGTTTATTCAATCAAGAAGTAGTACAGGCTGAGTTAAAAGCTAGAGGCGGAGACTTAGGTGTACGCAGAGTTGTAAAATATAAAGGAGCCGGAATGTCTCCTCGTAAACGATATAAGAGATATGGTTCAGAGATTGACTATTAATGGAGTCTCTGTTGAAGAAATACCTGTAGATGAGATCCGATATGCGTATGAAACAATCGAATCTGATCTACATGTTATAAGGAAGAAAAGTTATTCTGACTGGATTCCAGCAGATATATACTTAGCATTACGAAACAGCAATGCAACTTTGTATATGTTTTATAAAGAAGACATATACATTGGATTTATAATTTGCTCAATGATAGCAGACCCTGGCGGCGAGCCAACGCTTTTTGTCTGGGCAACTTACCAAAAACCAGAGTATAATTATAACAAAGTAGGGTTTACCTTTTTAGATAAACTTGCTTTAGAAAAAAATGTGAAGGTTATTGAGTTTCACACAAGTCGTCCAGGATGGGCAAAGACTGCAACTGCTAATGGATTTAAGTTAACAAGTTATGTTTATAAAAAAGAAGTATGAGTAGTAAACCAAAACAACAAGATTACCAGGCTAGCGAAGCTGAAAAAACACAAGCTTCTGTAGCAAAAGCAGAGAAAGATTATTTTAATCAGACTTATGCACCCTTGCTTAGAGAAATGCGTGATAAAGCAAGCAGCGAAGATTTAGGCAGTGTAGCGCGTGGCGTTGCAGGCGCAGACACTATGCAATCATTAACCGGCAAGCCAACTTTATCTGGCGCAAGATCAGTAGATGAATCTGCTGACTTAGCTTCAGCAGCAGTAGGACAAATGGCCGCTGCAAGTGCGCAAGGTTTAGCTGCACAAAGACAACAACAAACGGGTGTTTTAGGGACAGCACGAGGCCAAGCCGGTGAAGCCATGTCTGGATTAGCGCAAGCATCAAGAATACAAAACACAAAAGACCTACAAGCCGCAAAAGCTAAACAAATGGTTAGACAAGCTCAGACCGAAGCGGCAGTGAACATAGGTACGAAGTTAGGAAAACAAGGATTTGAAAACTTAGGGAATGATACAAGTTTCTTTGGTGGTGAAACTATGGGAAATGATAATAAACCAAAAAAGAACACTTGGTCTGACAGATTTAAAATGGGGATTTACGGCTAATGGCTTTATCTAATATTAGGTCAGCACTATCAAACACTAGGGGAGAATTAGAGTATCGTAATAATATGTCTACCTCTAATCTTCCTGTTGTTGATGACCCAGAAAAAGCTTTTGCAGATATAACTAGGCAAGATTACGAAAATTACGTACAGGATTACAGACAGTTTGAAAATGAATTAATTGAAGCTAGAAATGACACTTCTTTAATAGACAGAGCGCCAGAAGATGCGGCTAAACAAGCAGAAATTGCTAAAGGTATACAAGAAAGAAACATCTCTCGTTATGGTGGGGCCGGATTAAGTATTGCTCAAAGACAAGAACAACAAAGAGCTTTACAAAGACAGGGGCAACTTGGTTTAGCTGGAGGTTTAAATACTGCGCGTGTTGCGCAAAGAGACATTAATCAAACAACACTAGCAGACTTAATTAATATTGGGCAGGGCGTAAATAGGTCTTCTTTGTCTAGTATGGGAACAGCTTCACAAAATGCTGCAGCAAAGGCTTCAGCTTATAAAAATGCAAAAGCGGCTCATACTTCACAAATGGTAGGCTTGGGTAGCTCGCTTGCAGCAACTGCTATTATGGCGTTTGCAATTTAGGTAAAGATTATGGCAACAAATGATTTTGGTTTTGGTTCAGCATTAGCAGGTTTTGAAAGCGCTTATTCTAATAAAGCCAACAGAAAATTTACACAAGAAAAAACCAAAGTATTAGCTGACGAGAATAAACGTAAGGATATTCAAAATGTTAGTAATACCGTTCTTGGTCAAGACGCTTTTGGTGTAAAAGATGGTGGTTTAATTGCAGATGTTCCTAAAGTTATGAATTTAAGTGACGGGGCTTTTGAAAATTGGTTTAACGCTGGAAACAACGCTAGAAATTATTATGATAAAGAAACCGGCGAAACTGTGCAGGGTTATTTACTTAAACCAAAAGCTTTTAAAGACCCAGAAACTGGAACTGTTCGTTACAGTTTGCAAATTAGAGATAAAAATGGGGACATAAAACCCGTTACTACTTCGCGTAGTACTGATCCTGATGAAAGGCCGGCTTTTGTAGATGCTAATTTTTTAGCAACTATATTTGAAGGGCAATTAGCTAATACTCTTACGCAAGGTGGCTTAAGTGGGTACGCATTGGGTAAATTACAAGGCCTTAACTTAGGCGATAGCGAAGCAGGCCGTATTCAACTTCAGTATGCTGAAGACCTCAATAAAGGGACTAGCGAACAGATTTTAAGTGCGACTTTAGGTGTAAATGATATATTTGCTGAAAAACGCACTGCAGAAGATGTAAGTAGCGCAGACGATGTGTCTACAATAAAAGGTGGGTCTGGAGAAACTACAGAAGGAGTTGGTCAACCCTCTAAAGAAGAAATAGACACTCTACTCGGTCTTAAGGACAAAAAAAGCATTGATTTATTTCCAACAGGAGTGGGAACTACTAAATCAAAAGACCGACCTATATTTTCAAGGGGTTCTGGAAAAATTGTTTCTACAGCATCTAACGAAACAACAACAGCTATGAAAGGGTATATAAAAGACCCCTCTTTTAAAAAACCATTTAATATAAAAGAAGAAGATTGGAACTCACTAACTCCAGAAGAGCGTACAAATTTAACTTCTAGAGAACAAATTGCCGCTAATACTACAGTGTCAAATGAAGTTATGCCTTTTATGAAACAGGTTCATGAAAGGCTTGCTAATATAGAAACAACAAACATGACACCTAAAGAAGAAGCTGATTTAAGAAAATTAGCAGAAGAATTAGGGGTAGATGGAAAAGGAAGATTTAAAGTAAATCCTGAAAAAATAAAAGCTATAAAAGAGACTCTCTCTTCTAATCCTGAAGAGTTTAATAAAATGAAACAAAACCCAGAAGAGTATTTTCTTGGGGGACAGATTGGTGGTGTAAAAGGTGTTACAACCGTGCCTACTGATATTCCGGAAGACATGGAAGGCATTAGAACTTGGTTTGCTGATGAAAACAATGTTGCCGCTTTACAAAAAATTAGTCCAAAAGATGCAGAAAACATTCAAACACTATTGGAAGAAAAACAAATAGCTAGCAAAGCAGACCTTATTAAACGTTACGAACAGGGTAAACTTGATGATTTAGAGTATAAACAAATCGCTCTTATAATAGCTCATTCATTAGATGGTGGAACTAATCCAAATGCATCTATGAATTTGTACCAACAATTTATAAACGACAAACAAACTGGTAACCCAGGGGTTACTGCAGATGATGTACGTAAGACGGACATTAGCGCAAGAGATTTAGCTCATAGAATTAATAAATTCCACACAGAACAAGCAAACACCTTCACGACAGAGCTAAAAGAGTTACATGATGCAGCAGTAGTTCCAGGCTTCACTACAGGCTCTAAAAAATTAGACTATAGCACTGACAATGCAGTGTTTATATCAAAACTTAAACAGACAATGCCTTCTTTCCTTAAAGTTATTAGATCAGGTGGAGCGGGACTGGATCCGGCTGTATACAGGGAACAGTTAGAGCTTATGGACGGAGTTATAGCAAAATCTATAGATGACGAGATTGGAGATAGTTCAGAAGGGTTAGTTGATTGGATTGGAGATCTTTTCCTTAGAGGGCAAAGAACAGAAACATTAGGTGGAGATTTTGCCAATTTTCAAATTGAGTATGATCAAACAAAGAAACAACCCAACGGTAACCCATTACCAATTCGTATTCAATTTACTAACACAAGAGGTAATTACCAATTGCCAGCTGATGAAAGCATGGACTGGGAAGATTTTACTGCAAAAGTTGGTGATCCTGAAGTTGCAAATTATATAGAAGCACGAGTAAGAGGGAGCTAAGAAGTGGCTAAGAGAATACCACTGGCTTATAGACAGAAAGTTGGTCAAGAAGCAGATTATGAAGTACCCGGTGCTTATAGAGAACAAGCTTCTGCTCGAGGAGAATTAAAAGACCCAATAAAGATCTTTAAAAAAGGTTTTGAATCTGGTGGTTACAATGTAGCCGCTAACTTAAACTATTTTTCAGCTTTAGCTAACTCCATTAAAGGTGACGAAGCTGCCATGCGTAATAACATTGCGCAAGCTGAAAGAAATGAAAGCTATGCGGGAGCTATTATGGAGCCCGTTGAAGATTTCCATCAATTTTTAGATGAACCCACCTTTGGGGGTTTTGTTAATCAAATTTCTAGCGCAACAGGTCAATTTGGACCTTCTGCTATTAATAGTTTTCTTTCTGCTTTAGCGGGTGCAGGCGCTGGCGCAATACTTGCGGGCCCTGGAGGCGCTACTGCTGGTACGTTTGTAGGTTTTGCTAAAAGCTTAACTGGTAATGTAGCTAAAAAAGAAATAAATAGAATCGCTAAAAAGCGAATGAAGGGTTTGACCTTAGACAAAGATGAAAATGATATTTTAGAAGGGGCTTATCAAACTTATAGAAAACAAATGGGCAAGCCCATTGATCAAGCAAGAAGAGCAAAATTTGCAAAGCGCGGGGGAGTTGCAGGTGCTGTAAGCCAAGAGTACCCACAGGGTGCTGGTATAGCTTTTGGTACTTTTGCAGAACAAGACATGACTGATCCAGTCCAAGCTTTTCAGTCTTTAGGACTAGGTGTGCCTTTTACTGCAGTGGGTGTAGGTGGTGAAGCTTTGGTATTTAAAGGCTTTGTAAACCAAATAAAAAAAGGAAGCGGGAAAGCCCATAAAACTATTTTACAATCTTTAGGAGCTGGTGCTGCTAGATCTTCAAGCGTAGAAGGTCTTACTGAATTATTGCAAGAAGAAATAACAGTACGACAAAAATTTGCAATTGATGACGACTACACTGCAGCTATGGCTAATATGGACCGTGCCCAAGCGGCTTTTATGGGGTTTTTTGGTGGTGCTGGTATTGGCGCTGCAACTGGAACAGCAACTGGAGTTATTAACAAAGCAAGGGGGCAAATAAAAGACGTTAAAATAAAAAATGATCTTGAAGCTTTTTATAAAGAACGCTACGGCGAAAATGAACCGGGCACCGTGTACACAGAACCAGAAGCTTGGTTAGAAGCCCAGATAGAAGCCATGATAGACCCCGCTAACAACAAAGAAGCGGTGTACGTAGATCCTGATAGCTTTAATCAGCTTTTTGAGTTATTAAAAAATAAACCAGAACTGCGACAAAAATTACAAGATGCAGGTGTTACACAGCACATAGCTGGAGATAAAGAAGCTAGTAAATCTATGGGGATGTTGCTTACTACTAACCCAGAACTTAGACAAAGGTTTCAAGAACAAACTGAAAACGAAAATTTATATGACACAGCGGCTTTAGATAATTCTTTGGCTGAAATACTTGGATATTCGCATAGTAGAGACAAAGCTGGAGATTTAGTTGTAGAAGTATTGAATGATAGTAACGTACCCGTTTGGTATCAAAATACAAACATACAAGACGAAGCATCAGCAAAAGAAGCGGCTATAAAATTATTTGGGCCAGACGCAAACATTGTTACTAAACCTGTAGAACAACACGTTGAAGAACGAAACAAGGCTATTACTCCCATACAAAAAGAACTTTTTGAGGATGCAGAACAGCAACCTAAAAAACGTAGTATGGACCTTGAGGACCAGCAAACTGCTAAAGAAGATGAAGCATTAATTGCTAGGTATCAAGGGCTTTTAAAAGAGATACAAATTAAAGATAGGGAAAATGTAAAAAAAGGTTTACCCACAAAAGGAATAGAAAACCTATCCCCACAAAAACAACAGACTTTAAGACAAGACTTCCAAGCTATTGAACTTATTAGACAAGGAGCAAGCGGTGCCCAAGAAGCGGCCCCAGAAGGCCAACTTCAACAAGAATTAGAAGGTATAGCTTCCCAAGAAGAACAAGTTGATGAATTAGATTTAGCAGCTCTTGATGATCGTATGGCATCTTTTGCAGCTGGTGCAATGGGAGCAACTTCTTTTGAGTCTGAGTTAGTAACAGATGAGCCGGGTTCTAAAGCTGATCCAATTAAATCTTATAACCACGAGTCTCAAACCACAGAACAAAGACAAAAAGAAGAGGGATGGAAAGGCAATGATCCGACTAGGCCTATGAGCGCAAAACCAAACAGCGGGGGAAAAGGCGTAACCGCAGCCGAAGCTTACGAAACAAGCAAAGAAAATGCTTTGGTTTACGCATTTGGTTTTCAACCTGAACTTATTGCTAATATAAAAGACAATATTTATTCAGGTTCTCTTCTTAAAAACTTTGCAAAAAGATCTAAAGAGGCGGGCCAAGCATTTTACTTTGATATTATTGAAATTGGACAAGATGAAGATGGCACTCCTCGTTACGGCATGCTTAAGTACACCCTTCCTGGCGAGTTAGATATGGATGTAGAAGTTGCGCATTGGGTAAGCCAAGCAAGAATTAAAGCTAGGGGTTATATAGCGGCTGAACAAGATTCTTCTTGGAAAGTTCTAACTCCCGAAAATAAAGAAAAAGGGGTACAACCTCAATTTATTGACATGCCAAGGCTTACTAGTTTTGGCCGTGGGTACAATAATAGAACTAAATCCCAAGTTAGTGCTACTGGCGATTTAGAAACCGCTAACCAAGGTTTTCAAGTAGCTGCAGCAGAAGCTTTAGTTTTAGGCTATGAGTTCTTCTGGAGTGGGGAAATAGAAACTACAAATAAGGAAACCGGGGAAGTTACCACTTCTACTGTTAAAGACAGACCTATAGGAGAACTAACTGCAGAAGAAGAAGCAAGCGCTATTGTTTATACAAGAGGCCGCGGAGACCAACAGTTTTCTATGACAGAACTAGCTGCACAGCGCGGGGAGTTTTCTGATAAAAGTACTGAATTACAAAATCGTATACAAGACCTTGAGAATGCGCCCGAAGAAATAGCTAAACGAGAAAAAAAGTTAGCAACTTCTAACAGTCTTTCTGAAGAACAAAGAGCTAAAATAGAAGCAGAAATAAAAGACTTAGAAAATCCAAGAAAGCCATACGACAGTATTGAACAAGAACTAGCTGCCTTACAAGCTGCATTAAAAACCGAAGAAGAAGCTACTGCTGCAGAAAGGGATTTAAGTAGGCAACAATTAGCTGGAACTGATACGCAATTCCGAAACCCAGACGAATTTACAGCTACAGGTGGAGAAAGTGGTGCTGCCGGTGGTACTACTGGCGAGTCTGCTACTGTTCCTGTAAATCAAGATGCTAACCAAGAGCGTACAAGAGAAATCATTAGGCGAAATCGAAGTAAAATAAATAGGGTTATACGAGAAAACGCTGACGGGCTTGGAAAAATGTATACCAGTGTTTTAGCTTTAATCTCTGCACGAGAGGTTACTTTAAATGACACCATGGCGCCCCAGGCAGATAAAACACAAGCCCAACAAGAAATTAATGATTTAACCAAAGAAAAAGAAAGATTAGAAAAAGAATTAGGCATTGCTGGGAATTTAAAATTTATAAGGCAATTAGAAACACAAGGTAGCTACGATCCTGAATTAGCACAAAGAGCAATTCCAAGACTAGAAGCAGGAGAAAAGACAATAGCCCTAGATTCTACAGATATGGCAGATGCAAGGGCTGCAGACGAGTTTAAAAACAGACCCAAAGACCCTTTACAGCCTGAGACCGACAGAAGAGGCCCTGTATCTTTTATATCAAAAAAAGTTACTGAGTCTTTTCAAGACGTTAAATTTTTACCTACAGTTATGAAGATTGTTAGGAATGATTTTCAAAACAAGCGTGATATATATGTTTTTACTACTGATGATGTAGTTACTTTTAGAGATGTAGGAAACAACCAAGTCTTAAATGAAATTATGAAAGAACAAGAATATATACGCCAGGGTAATGCTGGTGGTAGAATTATTAGTTATCAAACTGGAGCAGACGGCGCAGATTTTATAATCATTGATGCTAAAAAAGGAGCAAGCGCTGAAGCAGAAGGCAAAGCAGCTATTTCTCTCATGCACGAGTTAGGCCACTCTATTTTAGAACAAGAGTTTTCTATGAGTCTAAAACAAAATAGTAATGCTTATAAATTACTTGTAAAAAACTTTAAAAAGTTTGAACTAGAGCAAGATCTAAACTTTCCTGGTATGGAAGGTGAAAAAAATATATCCGCTAGGTTTGAAGAACATGGCGCTAATCAAATTGCTAAGTTTTTACTTGATGAAACTGCAAAAGCAACTGATGGTGGAGAAGCTATTTATAAAAGAATAGCTGCAAAACTTAGAGCCTTCTTTAAAAAGATGTCTCAATCATTTAGAAACAGATTTAAAGTAGATCCCGCTTTTGATGAGTATATAACAAAACTTATTTCTGATAGAAAACGTGGATTAGGTAACCCACAACGTACGCCAAACCGAATGTTTAATAGCGCAATTATAAGAAGCATTGTTATTGATGAGCTACCAAAAATATCTAAAAATGCAGGATCAAAACCCGCAGTAGAAAGACTAGCAAGAACAGCAAAAAAACTAGCTGAATCTGAATCTAAAACAGCAAGATGGGTTAGAAAGGCATTAGGTACAGGAAAAGAAGTAGTTTACACAGCCGATAACATGCTTAGGGGACTTGGGCCTATAGGTGTCAAAATAGCAAATATTCTATATTCTCAATCACAAACAACTAGTGAGTTAGGTTGGAGTAAAGCTAAACAACAAAAAATATATGAGTACACAAATAAAATAGCTCGTATTTTAGGTTTTGAAGAACTTAGCGAAGTTACTGATGAAGCTATGGAGATTTTGTATGAAGCAGAAGATGGCCGAAAAAACACTGATAAACTAAGCCCTAAAGCACGTGAAATTAGAGAGTTTTTATCAAAAATGTATGATGACGAAAACTTTGCAAAGTATGCTGGCATAAGAAAAATGAGCAACTATTTTCCGCGTTCTATTGCTTTACAAAACATAGAAAACAGCACTGTAATACAAGATAAAGTTGTTGCTTTATTAGTAGAGTTTAACAAAGGTAAGAAGTTTAAAGACGGCGAAAAAGAGTTTACTATTACCCCTAAAGTTGCAAGAGAAATGGTAAATCTTCTTATAACTGATCCTGAAAACACTAATATAGATCTTTACAGCGAGGCTGGAAAATTTGCATTGGGACTTTCTAAAAGTAGATCTGATGTATTTAGAAACATCCCTACTACAGAACTAAGAAACGCTAAGGATGAACAAGGCAACTCGGCTCTTGTAAACCCAGCACAAGCTTTGCGTAATTATGTAACTTCTACAATTAAACGAAATGAATTAAACAAAAGGGGCGGGGCTAAACGTATACAAGAGTTAATAGATCAGCTTCCTACTGAAAAAGACAAAGAGATTGCTACAAGCATGGTGCTAGCTTCTTTGGGTAAGATTAACCCAGAGTTATTCGTAAAATATCCTAAATTAAAAACTGCAAACAGTTGGGCTTTAACAGCAAACATTTTTGGCTTGTTGGCTTTAACAGTGTTTGCATCTTTCCCTGATGTAGCGGGGCCCGTGCTTAGGTCTAAAGAACTACCTAAGTTAAGGGAGACAGCAAAAATATTTTACAATGCTTTAAAAGGCGATGAAGAAGCCATGCGATTGGCCTACGACATAGGGGCTGTTAGCACCGATGCAATTAACATGATGTTTGTTAATGCTGGTGAAATGGACTACATGACAGAAGGTTCTAAACGCGCGAATGAGGCTTTCTTTAAATACACAGGAACAGAATGGTTTACTAAATTTACTAGGGTTTTTTCTGCTGGTATGGGCAAAAGTTTTATTATTGACCACGGCATAAAAGCACAACAAGGAGATCCACGTTCTATTAGGTATTTAAAAGAACTCGGTTTAACTTCACAAGACGTTGCAGATTGGAACGCTGGCGAACAATCACTTGAAACTACTGCTGGTAAAAAAGTAAAAGTGGCCTTGTATAGGTTTGTAGATGAGTCTATTGTAAGACCTAACGCTTCTGAAAGACCTGCTTGGGCTTCAGATCCTAGATTTGCTTTAGTTTGGCAATTAAAATCATTCTTCTACGCTTATGGTAAAACCGTCATTGGTGGCATCGGTCGAGAAATGAACGCAAGAAGGGAAGAGGGAGAATCTATGTCTCAGTCTGCGGCGCCATTACTTTTAGCTGCGGCTACTTTGATACCGTTGACTATGTTAGGATTTGATTTGCGAGAGAGGTTTAAAGGTGGATTGGCTTGGGCTCTTCCAGGTGTAGACTCTACAGAACGAAATTATAGAAAATCTTTAGACATGGACTATGGAGAATACTCCATGGAAATACTTGATAGAAGTGGGGCATTAGGACCATTCGCACTTATGCTACCTGTAATTTCTGGCAAGACCTATGGAGATCCTTTCTTTGTTGGCCCACTAGGACCAACTTTTGAAAAACTTTGGGATTTCCCGCAGGGTAAATTAAAAATAGATGACTTTATACCGGGCTACAATCAAGTAGGTGGGTTTGACAGAGAAAATTAGGTATACTAAGAGGTAATTTATGGCATATTCAGACACAATTAAATTAGTAGTAGGAGACACTCTTCCTGAACTAACTTTCACTCTAAAAGACAGCAACACTGCTGCGTCTGGGGCTACGTTAGATGTAGAAGACGAAACTACTTGGGCACCAATCAACTTGACTGGTGCAACTGTAAAACTACGCATTCGTGAGGTAGGGTCAACAACGGTTCTTTCTACAATAACTGCTACTATAACAAGCGCTTCTAATGGCACTTGTGCATTAACATTCCCTACAGGAACGTGGGCAACTGCAGGAACTTTTGAAGGCGAAATTGAACACACAACTTCTGGATCTGGTATTCAAACAGTACAAGATTTTATAAAATTTAAAGTGCGTGATGACTTCGATTAATGGCCATCAAGTTTACAGTTGATTATGTCAACCTAAAGGTTACTGTTGACACAGATTCGATTCAACCCGTTTCTGTTTTTCAAAACCTTAGATCCCTTGTTACGTTTACAAATTTACAAACGTCATTACAGTACGTAGATTTATCGGCTGTAAATGTATTATTAGATGCCGATAGTAAAAACCTTTACTTTATTTCTGGGCACCCAAATGCTGAAAGTTTTGGTTTAACCGATGCACCAGCATTTACATTCACAACAACAAAGACAGAAACTGTTTCTATAGCAGAAGAACTAGCTTTAGCATTTGCTAGCAGTAACTCTGAAACGGTTAGTATTGCTGAATCTTTTAGTAAAGTAGTAGATTTTGTTAGAGCATTTAGTGATACACCAACACTTTCTGATGCACCTGCGATTGCTTTTAGTACAGCATTTGATGATAGTAGTACACTTTCTGATGCTCCTGCATTAAATATAGAACCAACAAAAAGCGATACTTTATCTTTTAGCGATGTAGAAGTATTAAGTATAGACCCCGCTAAAAGCGATACCTTATCGGTCTCTGATGCACCTGCTTTAGATATTAGTCTACCGCACTCTGAAACAGCAACTATCTCTGAGTCTAATGTGTTGGGGGTAGGTAAATCTATTACGGCCGACTCGGTAACAATGTCCGAATCGTTTAGTCGTGTAGCTACGTTTGCACGGTCTTTTTCAGACAGTTATGCATTAGATGATACTGCTAGTGCTTCTGATGATTTGCAAACAGACTTTGGTATAAACAAAGGAAACATTGTGGGTGTGGGTGACAGTGCTCCTGTACTTACTTTTTCAACTAGTTTTGCAGATACTCCTACAATTACAGAGAGCCTTGCTCATTCATTTTCAACATCTTTTAGTGAGACTATAAGTTTAGCTGATGTTTTTACTTCTGGGGCTGAAAGTATCTATACAGATAGCACTTCTCTTTCAGAAAGTTTAGCACATACTTTTAGTAAATCTTTATCAGATAGTGCTACAATAACAGAATCGATAAATGTGGTATTGGTCTCCGGATCAAGTAGTGTACTTAACACCTCTGCATTTAACACTAGTGTATTAAATTAATATCGGAGAAATTATGTTAAATGACGGTTTAAAACTTACAGGTAAGTTAAAAATTGCCCTTAACGGAGAAACAGTTCAAGAAGTCAATAACCTTGTAGTTACTGATGGAAAGGAATATGTTGCCTCTCGAATGAAAGACGCTACCGCAACTGCTATGTCTCACATGGCAATTGGTAGTGGTTCTACTGCAGCCGCAGCTGGCAATTCCTCTTTAGGAACTGAGCTAGGTCGTGTTGCTTTAACAAGTACTGCTGTATCAGGTGCTGTTGTAACTTACACAGCTACATTTGCAGCAGGTACTGGTACAGGTGCCGTAACTGAAGCTGGTATTTTAAATGCCTCTTCTTCCGGTGACTTGCTTTGTAGAACTGTTTTTTCAGTAGTTAATAAGGGTGCGTCTGACTCAATGACAATTACTTGGACTGTAACAGTTAGTTAATTTTAAAGGAGTTAGCTAATGGCTGTTAAGTTTACCAACAACGCAGCGACAACTCTTGCCGCAGGAATCAATAGCAGCGTCACGAGTATCGCTGTAACCGATGGTTCTGTTTTTCCTACCATAACAGGTAGTGATCACTTCTATGTAACCTTTGACGATACTACCAACAAGGAGATCGTAAAGGTAACAGCAAGAAGTGGTAACACACTTACTGTAGTTAGGGGGCATGATAATACAACTGCACGAGCGTTTAGTTCTGGAGATAAAGCAGAGCTAAGGATCGTTGCGGCTTTATTAGATGATGTTAAGACTGATGTCTCTTCTACCTTAACTGTTGATACATTTACAGGTAATGGTAGTACAACCGCATTTACACTAAGCGTTGCACCAGCAAGCGAAGATAATCTCATTGTATTTATTGAGGGTGTTTATCAAAACCCCGGAGACTTTACGCTATCAGGAACTACACTTACTTTAGATGTTGCACCTGCTAACAGTCGTAAGATAATTGTTTACCATGTAGCAGCGTTAGTTTCAGGCAATAACCTAACCCACAATCAATTTACTTGTAATGGAAGCACCACAGCTTTTACGCTTGGTCTTTCCCCAATACATGAAAACAATACTCAAGTATTTTTAGATGGTGTTTACCAACAAAAAACAGATTATGCAGTAAGTGGTACAACCTTAACCATGGATACCGCACCAGCAAGCGGTGCAATCCTAGAGGTCATGACCTTTACTCAAACAGAAGTAAACACCTTACCGGCATCTTTCGTGTCAGGCTTAACACAAGTTACAGCTGTAGGTGCGGACCACTTTATGATCTTCGATGCTACAGACAGCGCATTAAAGAAATCTTTGGTGTCAGATGTTTTAGAATCAGCCACGTCAATTAGCACAAGTGCAGATGCTACAGCTATTACTATTGACTCTAATGAGAAAGTTACTTTTACCAGTGACGTTACTACTGGTGGTCACCTATCTGTTGGTGGTAATAACAACGAATTAAGATTCTACGAAGGAGCTAACTATGTAGGCTTTGAAGCTCCTGCCTTATCAGCAGATAAGATATGGGTGCTTCCAGCAGCGGATGGTTCAAGCGGTCAAGTATTACAAACCAACGGTTCAGGAACATTATCTTTTACCACAGTAAGCGGAACTACAATTAACAACAACGCTGACAACAGAATTATTACTGGTAGTGGTACTGCTAATACTTTAGAGGGTGAAGCTAATTTTGTATTTGATGGAAGCAAGTTGGGCGTTGGCACTGCAAGCCCATTAAAAACAGTAGATATTGCAGGTTCAGCACCTTACATAAGAATTACCGATACAAGACAGGCTTCTTGGTCATATGGCGATAAGTTTGGTGGCATTGAATGGTACTCGGAAGATGCAAGTGCTAATGGTCCTCTTGTAGGTGCAAGCATTTATACTGAAAATGCACAATCATCTGCACTACCAGACCAAAATTTAATATTTGCAACAGCTCCACATAATGATGCTTCAGGACCAACAGAACGCATGAGGATTACAAGTGATGGAAGTGTTGGCATAAATGAAAGTTCACCAGACTTTTCAGGCTTTGGTTCAAATGGTGGTGGTTTAGAACTAGATGATGTTGGGTCAAGTTTTACTGCAGTAAAAGTAAGTCAAGGGTCAACAGGTAATGTATATTTAGCAGCAAGTACAGGTGCAGGCTACTTATGGCAACATTCAAATAGTCCATTAATTATTGGTGTTAATAATTCAGAAGCAATAAGGATAGCTGAAAATGGCGAGTTAATGGTTGGAACTACTAATTTATTTGGTGGTGGTAATAAAACAACTGCTTTCTTTGGTGCAAAATCTGATGCAAATTTAAGATTATTAAGTGCTAATAATAGTGGTTTTGCCTGCTTAGTAATACACAATATTGGTTTGAATGCAGTTGGCTCTATAACTCAAAATGGTTCAAACGCTTCTTTTAACACTTCCTCAGATTATAGATTAAAAGAAAATGTAGATTATACATGGGATGCTACAACTAGATTTAAACAGCTTAAACCCGCTAGATTTAATTGGATAAGAGACGAAACAAATACTTTACAGGATGGATTTTTAGCACATGAAGTTGAAGATATTGTTCCAGAAGCAGTCAAAGGTACAAAAGATGAAGCTAAAGACACAACATCAAATGTAGTTCTTAATGCTTCAAGTGTAAAAATTGATGAAGATATAACAGAACAAGAATGGATTGCAGGCAAGGAAGATGGAACATATGAATCAGATACAACATGGGTTGCATCTTATGATGAGCCTATGTATCAACAAATAGATCATTCAAAACTCGTACCGCTACTGGTCAAAACAATACAAGAACTAGAAGCACGAATAACAGAACTGGAGAACGCATAGATGGCAAACACTAAGATCACATCAAGAGTTATAGCGGACGATGCAATTGGTGCATCTCAGCTACAAGACAATGCTGTAACTTCAGACAAAATTGCGGCAAATGCAGTCACAAGCGGCAAGGTCTTAGCTGGTTCTACTGGTCCACAAATTACAGCTATTTCAGGTATATTAGCACCCGATACTGCTGGCAATATTACAATTACAGGCGTTGGTTTTTCAAGCTCTAATGTTTTTGTAGATGTAGGCACTACCACAGCTTTAACAGCAGCCACCTCAGTGACGAACACCAGCTCAACTTCTTTAACAGCCGCAATGCCAGCATTGTCTGCTGGTACATATAAAGTATTTGTAGTTAACAGTGACGGCAAATCAGCTATGTTTCCACAAGGATTTTTAGTATCTGTGGCTCCAACATGGAGTACAAGTGCTGGTGCTTTAACTGGTGCTATTGCAGGTAGTTCATATAGTGCTACTGTAGCAGCAAGTTCAGATTCAACAATTACTTACTCAGTAGCTTCAGGTGCATTGCCAAGTGGTATAACTTTAAATTCATCTTCCGGCGTTATTTCAGGAACTGCACCAAGCGATGCATCTAGTACAACATATAACTTTACATTAAGAGCAACAGATGCAGAAAGTCAAACAGCAGATAGAGCATTTAGTATTTTTAATCTCGCAGTTACTAGAAACTACACATTTACTGGAGGTTCAATGCCAACTGGTGTAACTCATTCAAGAACGGAAAGTGTTGCAAGCAGAGCACACTACATAAATTCAAATGGTTATGTTGCTCCAGTATCAAGTGCAGGTGATGCAAGATTTACACATAGATGGAATGGCAGCAGTGCAGTTGCACAGGGCATCTTGATTGAGGAGCGTAGAGGAAATTATATGTGGGAAAGTGATGTTCCAACCATAGGCACTTGGAATGGTGGTGGAACTTCTGCAACTTGGTCTACATCCTCAGAAACATTACCCACAGGATCAAGCGGCAATTGTACAAAAGCAGTAGTTGCTGCAGGATCAAATACATTTGTTTATAAATATCATACAAAATGGGCGGGCTCGCTAGACGGAACAAATGCAGGTTGGTATACATGGAGTTTTTATGCAAAGAAAACAAATTCAGGAAATGCAGGAATTAGAATAAGAAATTATGATTCATCCGCCTATTATCAAGGGTCCACTTTTAATTTTAGTACTGGTGCCGTTGTTAATAATTATGCGGGAAATGCTGTTATGGAAGAATTACCAAATGGTTGGTATAGGTGTTCAGTTTCTGGTTACAGCACCAAAGGTTTAGGTCAATACACAACATTTGAGTTTGGTCTGGAAACTAGTCAGGCACAAAGTAACAGCACCTATACCGCTACTAATTTTCTTATTTGGGGAATGCAATTTGAAAATGGTAGGGGTGCAACAAGTTATATTACTAACAATAGTTCATACGCAAGTGGGTTAACAAATATTCTTTATAGAGAATCAGACTATGTAAGAGTATCAGGAACAGATTGGAGTAATGCTATTACAACAGATAGTGGAAGAACTTACTCAGTTATTCTGTCAGGCAGAATGCCCACAAGAGAAACAAACTCTCATGTATTACACTTTAAAGCAAGTGGTGCATATAATGGAATGATTGTTAAAACTAATAGCTCTAACAGTGCTAGTGATACACCCTATTGGAACGCTTATAGTACTGAAGGTCTAAATGCTAATGTTGGAAACTTTACAGCAAATGCAGATTTTAAAATTGCCTTTGTGCAATCTGTAACAGCAGGTGGAACGCTAGGTTGTGTAAATGGTGGCAGTGTTGGAAGTAGCGGTACTAGTTATATAACACCATCACAAATGACACTTGGACAATATGATACTGCAAGTGGTCAATTTGGTGGTCAAACCATGATTAAATATGTTTATTTATTTAACTCAGACATTGGTACATCAACAATGCAAAGTTTAACTTCATAGTGGATAATAAGTAATGGCAAACACAAAGATACCAAGTGAACTAATAGCAGATGACGCTGTAACCGCAGCAAAAGTTGCAGACAACGCCATAGGTATTGCAGCTTTGAATGTGTCTGATGGTACAAACGGACAAGCCCTAAAAACCAACGGAAGTGGTACACTATCCTTTGGTGATGTTTCTGTTTCCCAAACATTAACCGTGGTCGGACGCAGTGCAAACACAAACATAACAGTAACAAGTGGAGTGATCGGCGTCATTGCCCGATCAGGCACTATAAACATAGGAGTATAAAATGGCAGCAAGATTTCCCTTAATCGTAGACGGCAGTGGAACGCCTGCAATCAAAGAGATTGTAAGTGGTGATGTGCTTGATCTCACAGGTTTACAAGTAAAGCTAGGCACGGAAGCTACGCTTACTGACGGTGCTACAGTCGCATGGGATGTCTCGGCATCTCCAATCGCTAAACTAACGCTAGGGGGCAACAGAACGCTTTCTGCACCTACTAACGCAGTGGGTAGTGGTCAGTACATATCCTTGCTAGTAATACAGGACGGCACAGGTTCAAGAACGCTAACATGGAACGCAGCCTACGAATTCACGGCAGATACAGCCCCAACTCTCACAACAACAGCATCAAAGGGTGACCTATTCACATTCCGCTACAACGGTAGCAAGTGGCTAGAGGTAGGCAGAAACCTAAACCTTACACTAAGCTAATGTCCTTACTTGCCTTATCAGGAACTAACTCCGTATCAGGTGGGTATGATATTGATAACTCTTGTAAGTTTGAAGATGATAATGACGAATATCTTTATAGAACAAATGCTTCAGGCACAAATAGAAAAACTTGGACTGTAAGTTGGTGGTTTAAACAAACAGAATTACCAAGCACACGGAGCTCTTATGTTGAACATTGGCAGGGTGGAGTTTATGGTGAAGCAACAAGAGCAGGTATTGACTCATCTGATAGACTATGGATAGATATAGGTGGCGGTGATGGTAATACTGGAACTCTTTTTAGAAGTCTATCTACAGCAAAATTAAGAGATACCGCAGCTTGGTATCATGTTGTTATAGCTTGTGATAGTACACAAAGCACCGAAGCTGATAGATTAAAAGTTTGGTTAAACGGTGTAGAAGTAACAGCGTGGGATCAAAAACAATATCCTACTCTAAATTTTCAAAGTGCTTTACAAGGAACTGGGGCAGTTGTGATGAAGTGGGGTTCTTATGATGCTACTTATAACGGATATTGCGGCTATCTTGCAGAATGTAATTATGTTGATGGAGTAACAGCAACACAAAATGATTTTGGTGAGTTTGATGATGATAG
>ERZ1047985.167-NODE-167-length-55369-cov-11.513740_pt1 | contig 55369 bp, 53 predicted proteins | sample MGYA00383097_ERZ1047985 | MGnify/ENA primary metagenome ERZ1047985 (study PRJEB29581, sample SAMEA5548367) | metagenome | biome: marine; feature: coastal; material: water | depth 50 m | study: Short-term variability in the microbial, nano- and picoplankton...
GAGGTCTTTTAGGTGTTTTTCAGAGCCTTTAAAATCAAAAGAAGAAACACATTTAAGGAGATTTTTAAAGGAATGCATCAGCGGATGTTTAGGGGTCTCTAGGCGGAACGTCCATTCGAAGTACCTATGTAATAACAGGTGCTCAAGCTTATCATATCCCCAAAGAAAAACCCAAGCAACTATAGGCAAAAGAGTAAATCGTAAAATTATAAGCTCCGATTGTTCCATGCCTGCAAAGATAAAAAAACAGTATTTAATTAAAAACCCCTCTTATAAAAGGGGGGTTTTGAGGCACCGAGCGGATTCGAACCGCTGTACAAGCTTTTGCAGAGCTCTGCCTAGCCACTCGGCCACAGTGCCAAAAGGAAAGCAAAAGTACATTTTTTTAAAATTAAGCGTCTCTTTTTTTAGAGATTTTTACCGACACCCTTTCTGTGTTCCCATTAACAGGAGGACAAAGCTTGCTTATAGAAACAAAAGCTTCGCTCACTCGCCCATCTTCTTTAAGTGCCCTAGAAACAACCCTATATGCTACGTTTTCCAGGAGCTTTGATCTAACGGCCATTTCTTCAAGAACTATTTTGTTTAACAAAACATAATCAACCGTATCTTTTAAATCATCGCTCTGAACGCTTTTATCAAACTCTCCCTTCACCCGCAAGCTTACCAAATACTCGCTTCCCAGAATTTTTTCTTCTTTTAAGCACCCATGGAACGAATAACAACGAATGTTTTTTAAACAAACCTCTATCATAATTAACAAAGATAAATAAACAATAAGAGAGATGAATTTTTTAACTTTGATATTTTATTTTTAGAATTGACGGAATCAAAAAACTTTATTGAAAACATAATTGATCAAGACCTTCATGAAGGCTTTCCGCCCTCAAGCCTCAGGCTTAGGTTTCCTCCTGAGCCAAATGGATATCTTCATATTGGACACGCAAAGGCAATCTCAATAAATTTTGGTTTAGGAGAAAAGTACAATGCTCCAGTAAACCTTAGGTTTGATGACACTAACCCCTCAAAGGAGGAGACGGAGTATGTAGACGCTATAATAAACGATATTCGTTGGCTGAAATATAATTGGGAAGAGATCACTTATTCATCAGACCATTTCGACACATTATATAATTGGGCCGAAACCCTAATACAGCAAGGCAAAGCATACATCGATTCACAAACCTCTGAAGAAATTGCACAACAAAAAGGAACAACAACAGCCCCAGGCTCAAACAGCCCATATAGAAACAGGTCTTCAGACGAAAGCTTAAAGATTTTTAGAGAAATGAAAAACAGAAAGCACAAAGAAGGAAGCCATGTTTTAAGGGCAAAAATTAACATGGAAGACCCAAACATGCTTTTAAGAGATCCGGTGATGTATAGAATAATACACAAATCACACCACAGGACAGGAGACAATTGGTGTATTTATCCGATGTATGATTGGGCCCACGGACAGAGCGACTATTGTGAACAGGTAACACACTCTTTATGCTCATTAGAATTTAAGCCACACAGAAAGCTTTATGATTGGTTTATTGAAAACCTTAAAGATCAAAGAGAAAAAAATCTACCCCTTTATCCCAAACAAAGAGAGTTTGCTCGCCTAAACTTAGCCTATACCATAATGAGCAAAAGAATACTAGCGGAGCTTGTACAGAACAAGATCGTTTCGGGATGGGATGACCCTAGGATGCCAACAATTTCAGGACTGCGAAGAAGAGGATATACTCCAGAAGCAATAAAGGCCTTTATTAAGAAAGTTGGTGTGTCGAAACGCGAGAACCTTATAGACGTTTCTTTATTAGAGTTTTGCGCAAGAGATGACCTTAATAAAATTGCAAACAGAAAAATGGTGGTTATAAATCCACTAAAACTTACCATAACTAACTATCCGGAAGACAAAATAGAGCAAATAAAATCTGAAAACAATCCAGAATTAGAAAGCGCTGGTTTACGAGAAATCCCCTTTTCAAAACACCTTTATATTGAAAAAGAGGATTTTGTTGAGGAAGCAGGAAGAAAATTTTTTAGACTTACTGTTGGCAAAGAAGTAAGGTTAAAAAGCGCATACATTATAAAAGCAGAAAAGGCTATTAAAAACAGCAAAGGAGAAATTACGGAAGTTCTGTGTGTTTATGATCAAAAGAGCAAAAGCGGAAGCGGAACAGAAGAAAGCCAAAGAAAAGTTAAAGGGACCCTACATTGGGTTTCGCAAACCCACGGAATCCCAATAGAAATAAGAGATTATGACAGGCTTTTTTTAACACCTGTTCCTGGAGAAGAAAGCGGAGATTTTTTAAAAGACATAAACCCCAGCTCGTTTAAAACAAGAAATGGGTTTGCCGAGCCCTCTTTGGCCAAGGCAGCTCCGGGCAGCAAGTTTCAATTTCAAAGAAAAGGATATTACGTTGTTGATAAAGAGACCTCTTTAGAAAAAACAGTTTTTAATAAAACGGTTGGCTTGAGAGACACATGGAACAAACTCTAGACTACTCTGTTTTTTTCTTTCCTTTTTCTCTTTCGCTTGCTTTTTTCATTTCCTCGCCAATTACATTGCTCGCAGTAAATGAGGCAACCATATTATTAAGCATTTCAGATCCTGCTTGAGGAGAATTAGGCAACAAAATAAGGTTGCTGTTGCTTTCTGCACCAACCGACTGAAGCGTGTCATAATGCTGTGTAACAACAATTAAAGCAGACGCTTCTTGAGAATTGATGTCTACATTATTCAAAACCTTAACAGAGTCTTCCAGGCCCCTTGCTATTTCCCTTCTTTGGTCAGCAATCCCCTGACCCTGAAGCCTCTTGCTTTCTGCCTCTGCTTTTGCCTTTTCAACTATTAAAATACGCTGTGCATCACCCTCAAATTGAGCAGCGACCTTCTCTCTTTCAGAAGCATTAATTCTGTTCATGGCCTCTTTTACTTGTAGGTCAGGATCGATGTCTGTAACAAGCGTTTTGATGATGTCATAACCATAATTAAGCATGGCTTCATTTAACTCAGACTTAACCGCAATTGCGATATCGTCTTTTCTTTCAAAAACATCGTCGAGCTTCATTTTGGGAACTTCGGCCCTAACTACATCAAACACATAGGACGTAATTTGGTCTTGCGGATAGTCTAATTTATAAAAAGCATCATAAACCTTGTCTTTAATAACTTTGTATTGAACGGACACTTTTAGTTTCACAAAAACGTCATCTTTTGTTTTGGTTTCAATTACCACATCTAATTGCTGAATTTTTAAGCTAAGCCTTCCGGCAATTCTGTCTACGAATGGTATTTTTATTTGCAGACCAGATTGGCGCGTGCTTGTATATTTTCCAAAACGCTCTACTAGCGCAGAGGTTTGCTGCTTAACCACAAAAAAGGCGGCAAACAGAAGTAGAATAATGAATAAAACGAGAATAGGGAGAAAAATAGACATGGTTTTTAATATTGAGATTATATCCTCCAAGGTACAAAGACCATGCCGCATTGCAAAGCTATCGGCTCAAATAATTAGCAAGTGCCTCAACCCGTTTAATTGCCTCTTCTTTTTCGAGAATCTCTATAATTTCAAAAAGATTTGCACCAGACAATTCGCCCACAATTGCTATTCTAATTAAACCAAGCACTTTGCTAAAGGGGAGGGAGTTTTTCTCAGTATAATCCTGCACCTCGGCCTTTAAGCTAGAGGAAGCAAAATTTAAAGAATTCTTAAAAATTATAGCCACATTCCTTAAGACCCTAGAGCTGTTGTTGTCGAGCAAATTTTTAACCCCCTTTTCGTTATAATTTTCAGGACTTTTAAAAAAATACAAGGAAAGAGGCAAAAGACTTGTTATAAAATCAAGCCTTGGACGAATTAGAGGAATAATTATAGAAATTTTTTCTTTTTCATAAGGAACGCCTTTTTTCTGAAGCGCTTCTTCCAGCGCTTCTTCCAAAAACTTAGCGTCGGCTAACTGGAGATGTTGTTGGTTAAACCAAGCCGTTTTTTCTAGGTCAAATCTAGCGCCAGAGCGATTAAGACCTTTGATAGAAAAAGTTTTTATTAGTTCAGGCATAGAAAAAAGCTCTTTCTCAGACCCAGGATTCCAGCCCAGAAGCGCCAAAAAGTTAACCGTTGCCTCAGGAAGATAACCCTTTTCCTTGTACCCCTCAACCATCTTCCTTCCAGAGGCCCATTTTATTGGAAACACAGGAAATCCAAATTTGTCCCCATCTCTTTTAGAAAGCTTTCCTTTTCCTGTAGGCTTTAATATAAGCGGCAAATGTATGAACTTTGGCCTTTTCCAGTCAAAAGCCTCATACAAAAGCCAGTGTAAGCCTAACGACGGAAGCCACTCTTCTCCTCTTATAACGTGTGAGATTTCCATTGCAAAATCATCTACTACATTTGCAAAATGATAAGTAGGATTTCCGTCGGATTTATATAACACCTTATCATCCATAACATTTATAGGAACAACAACCTTTCCTCTAAGAGCATCATAACAAACAACCTCGCCTTTATCAGGGTTTTTAAATCGCACAACATAGCCTTCTCCCTTTTCTATTAAGCTTTCAGTTTCTTCTTTTTCTAATGACAAGGAGTTTTTAAGCTTTAGCCGATTATGATGGTTATATAAAAAAGTTCCCCCTTTTTCTTTATGACTTTTTCTGTGCCCCTCTAGCTCTTCTTCAGTGTCAAAAGCGTAATATGCGTAGCCCAAAGAAAGAAGCTCTTGGATTTTTTCCTTATAGAAATCATTTCTTGCACTTTGTCTGTAAGGCCCCTCGTCTATTTTTAAACCACACCACTCTAGGGAATCTAGCATGTGCTTTTCGCTTCCTTCAACATGCCTTTTCTGATCAGTATCTTCAATCCGCACAATAAAATCACCATTGTTTTTTTTAGCAAAAAGGTAATTAAACAGAGCCGTCCTTAGTCCTCCAATATGAAGAGGGCCTGTTGGACTAGGAGCAAACCTTACTCTAACTCTTTTTGACATAGAAGTTTTTTGCTAAAATACGCTGTTGAAAAGACTTTTAATAGCTTTTATGGAATTTTCATTTTTTCAGGAACAAGCGGGTTCATTATCTTGAACCACAATGGGGGGACCATAGATAAAAGAATTGAGGCAGGGTATCCATAAGGAAGCTGTGGGCTTTTTTCAAAACAATCTAGCAGCTGATATTTTTTTAAAGATTTATAATGGTGGTCACTATGTCGAGTAAGCTCATAAAGCACAATCCTTCCAATGCTATGATTAGAGTTCCAAGAATGAACTTCTTGAACTCGCTCATATCTTCCAGCGGCATTTTTTAGCCTTCTAAGCCCATAATGTTCGATGTAATTTATGCTTTCAAGGAATAAAAAAGAAATTACCCCCACGGCTACAGCAAAAACCATCCCTTTTAATGAGAACAAAAAGAAAACGAGGGATAAATATGCCAATTGTATTAAAACATACCAGGCCATGTCGTTTTTTATAGAAAAAAAGCCAGAGCCAGATCTTTTTAAAAGCTCTTTTTGTTTTTTCCAAGCATCAAAATATTGCTTTAAAACAGATGTTACCCAAAAAGAATAAACAGACTGATTGTATTTTGCAGTAGCGCCATCTTCCGGGGTTCCTACCTTCAGATGGTGTCCAAAATTATGTTCTATATAAAAATGCATATATAAGCAAGGAACGTAAAGCACCTTGCTTAGTGTTCTTTCAAAAAGAGACTTTCTGTGACCAAGTTCGTGTGCGACATTAATTGCGTTTGTGGCCAGGAGGATTCCAACAGAAAAAGAGAGGCCGACCAGTTCAAATGCGGAATATTCAATAGTCAAGACATTTACAAAAGCCCAAGAAAGTATGCCAAAAACAATCGGAGCGTTAAGGTAAAGCATTATATCGAAAATCTTTTGCGAGCCCTTAACCTCTAATTCCTCTGAGCTAAGGTTTTTAGTGTCCTCTCCCACAAGCATTTCTATTATTGGCAGGGCAACAAAAGCAAATAAAACGGCAGAAAAAGTGAGCCACCCTCTTGATCCAACAGCAACAATAGTTGCCAGCGGGACGGTATATGCGGCCAGGTATTTAAGGTCTTTCACTATTTCAAATATATAAAAAAAACAAATTTTATTATATCTTACAAGAAGCTATATTTGCAAAAACACAAACCATGGCAATTGAGTATGTATATAACACCAGCTTTGTCCTTAAGAACGAAAAATCGATTACTTCTTGGATTAATGATGTAATTGTTTCAGAAAAGCACGTTTTGGGAGACTTGATTTTTGCCTTCTTTAGCGACGAAGACTTAAGGCAAATAAACATTAAGCATTTAAAGCAGGACTATTATACAGACGTTATATCATTTGACGCCTCAGAATCTGGACGAGTAAGCGGCAACATAGCGGTGTCTATTGACAGGGTTAAAGAAAACGCAAAGACATACGATTCTTCTTTTGACAATGAGCTTTACAGGGTTATGGTGCACGGAGTCCTCCATTGTGTTGGATATAACGATAATACTAAAGAAGAAAAAGAGCGCATTAGAAAAGCAGAAAACTTAAAACTTAAAATGTTCCACGTGGAACAATAAACCATGTTTAGTTCAAAATACGATGTTATTGTTGTAGGTGCAGGTCATGCCGGCTCAGAAGCTGCTGCTGCTGCTGCCAACATGGGAAGCAAAACCCTTTTAGTAACAATGAACCTTCAGAATATAGCCCAAATGTCCTGCAATCCAGCAATGGGAGGAATCGCCAAAGGTCAAATTATCAGAGAAATTGACGCCATTGGCGGATATAGCGGAATCGTAACAGACAATACTGCAGTTCAATTCAAAATGTTAAACATGTCAAAAGGGCCAGCAATGTGGAGCCCAAGAGCGCAATCTGACAGAATGCGTTTCGCAGAGTCGTGGAGACTTATGTTAGAAAAAACGCCTAATCTAGACTTTTATCAAGAAATGGTTTCAGGAATACTTATTTCTAAAGGTCGTGTAGTTGGGGTTAAAACATCGCTAGGTCTTGAAATTATGTCTAAAACAGTAGTTTTAACAAACGGAACGTTTCTTAATGGCCTAATTCATATTGGCGAAAAACAATTTGGCGGAGGTCGTGCAGGAGAAAAAGCCTCTACAGGGATTACAGAAGAGCTCCTTAACTATGGATTTTCTTCTGGAAGAATGAAAACAGGAACTCCTCCTAGGGTTGATGGACGATCACTAAACTATTCTTTGATGACGCCACAGCCCGGAGACAAAAGACCCGGAAAATTCTCTTATCTAAAAACCGTCGTCCCATTAAAAAAACAACTAGATTGCCATATGACCTATACCAACCAAAAGGTTCATAATCTTTTAAAAGAAGGATTCGACAGGTCTCCTATGTTCAATGGTTCTATTAATAGTATAGGGCCAAGATATTGCCCCTCAATTGAAGACAAGATTAATCGATTTTCAGACAAGGACAGGCACCAGATTTTTGTGGAACCTGAGGGATGGAATACCGTTGAAGTCTACGTAAACGGCTTTTCTACTTCTCTTCCGGAAGACATTCAGTTTAATGCTCTTAGATCAGTGCAGGGGTTTGAAAAGGTTAAGTTTTTTAGGCCAGGCTATGCGATAGAATATGATTATTTCCCCCCAACACAACTTAAGAGCTCGCTAGAAACAAAGCCTATTGCAGGATTGTTTTTTGCAGGCCAAATTAATGGAACGACAGGCTATGAAGAAGCGGCCGCGCAAGGGCTAATGGCCGGGATAAACGCACACCTATTAATTCAGAACAAAGAGCCTTTTATTCTTAAAAGAAATGAAGCATACATAGGAGTTTTAATAGATGACCTGATCACTAAAGGGACAGACGAGCCCTATAGAATGTTTACTTCAAGAGCAGAGTATAGAACTCTTTTAAGACAAGACAATGCGGATTTAAGGCTTACAGAAATCTCATACAACTTAGGGCTTGCCTCTAAAGAAAGGCTTAAGAATGTAGACGAGAAAAAGAAGAGGACAAACGCCTTTGTTTCTTTTTTTAAGAAAACTAGCGTTAAGCCGGAAGAGATAAATGCAATATTAAAAAAGAAGAAATCATCAGAAATCAAACAGTCTGTCAAGTTGTATAAGATATTTTCTAGACCAAACCTAACAATGTCAGAGATGTTAAAAATTAAATCTGTTCAAAAGTTTTGTTCTGAAGACCCCTTTGATAATGAGGTTTTTGAACAAACGGAAGTGCAAATAAAGTATTCGGGATATATAGAAAAAGAAAAAGCAAATGCCAAAAAACTTAGCAACCTAGAAAACATTAAAATCCCGTCTGCGTTTATGTATTCAAAAGTGGGCTCATTATCTGCAGAAGCCCTCCAAAAACTTGATAAAATAAAACCAACAACATTGTCTCAGGCCTCAAGGATAAGCGGAGTATCGCCAAACGACATTAACGTTCTGATGGTTTATATGGGAAGATAAAAGAATGTTCCTCGCGGAACGCAAAATCATAATGAGCATGGCAAACTTAAAGCACAAAATAAAAGATCACTTTTTAAGCAAGGAGATTTTTTCTTTAGAGCTTGATAGAAAGACAGAAATTCTAAGAACTAGACCTAAGCCGACCTTGGCCAATCTCCCAAAGTATTACGACTCAAAAAAATATTTATCTCACCAAAAGAGAGGAGAAACCCTTTTGTCTAAAATTTATTTTATTGTTAAAAAGAGAATGCTTTTTTTTAAAACCAGAATGATTGCCAAGCTTTTTTATAATCCAGGAAAAGCACTGGACGTTGGCTCTGGAACAGGCGATTTTCTTTTGGCCTTAAAAAACAAAGGCTGGGATGTTGTTGGCGTTGAGCCAGCCGAATTAGCAAAAAAAGAGGCCAGCAAGCTAGGTCTCCAGCACATAAAGGCAATAAAAAATTGCGAATCGCAAGATTTTGATTTAGTAACCTTTTGGCACTCTTTAGAACACGTTTATGATTTAAAAGAAACTTTAGCCAGCACAGCTGCGACCTTAAAAAAAGGGGGGCATCTGATAATAGCGTGCCCCAACTATAAGTCTTGGGACGCAAAATATTACAAAAACAACTGGGCAGCTTGGGATGTGCCTAGACATTTGCGCCATTTTTCCCCCAAATCTTTGAGCGCTGTTTTGGAGCCGATGGGGTTTGAGCAAACCAAAGTCAGGCCGCTATTACTTGACTCTTTTTACATTTCAATCTTGTCTGAAAAAATCAAAGGAAGTGCAGCCCCTTTTTTAAAAGGATTTGTGTTTGGCATGATTTCTAACCTGAGTGGACTTTTTTACAACAACTACTCTTCTCAAATTTATATTTTTAGAAAAAAAAGCAATTAAAGCCTTTTTAAGAAGCTTTTGTGGCTACGGTTATGGTTAGCGCTTACCGCTAAAAGAAAACGCCATGGGAAAAACACACAAAAATTACTATATATATGAAAAAACCAGAACCCTTCTTCTCCCTATAAGCTATGCCAACAGGACTCCTGCCGTTGCTAAAATAAAATAAACAGCTATTGTTTTTGCTCCATCATAATTTTTTGAGACACGCTGCCCAAACAAAAGAATCAATAAAGCGAACGAGCCAACAATAAGCCCAACAAGCCCAAACAAAGAAGAGGCGCTTAAAAAATAATCAAAGAGACCAGCCGCGCACAACAATCCAGAAATCAACTCTAGGAGAGTTACACTATAAAAAGCAAAACGGATGATGCTTTTAGAAAATACAGAGCCAAGAAGTGAATATAGATAATCTAAATTCCCTTTTTTATCAAAAACTTTATCTAAACCACTTTGTAAAAACACTATTGTGAAAAAACACAAGATTAATAGAAATGCAATTTTAGGGCTAGTCATAGTTTTAGAAAGTTAGGTTTTATGTATTAGCCTTGTTAGTTTTAAAGACAGGTCGGAAAAAACCATGTTAGGATTTCCGTTGGATTGAATTTGAGAATGCGCTTTTTCAAGCTCAATGGAAAGATCCTCAATATTAGCTCCGCCAATATATTTTGAAAAGCTTTGAAAATCAAAATCAGTAGAAGGGCGATAGCTTGTGATTTGATCCAAGCCATAATTTGTTAAAACAGCTTGTCTAAAAATGGCTAAACTATAGCGAATAAAACTTTTTTGCGTTTCTCTCCCTTGTTTGGAAACATTCTTGCTCCAATCAACAAGCTCTAACACAGCCTCTTTGTCTCTTTTAACCTTAAAAGCGGACCTAACCCATGATTGAAACCATCCCTCAAACAAGGAATCGTTTTCCGAGCGATTTGCAAAAGAAAGAGCCTTGTTGTAGTTGCCATCAGAACCAAAGGCAGCCTGCTTAGAAATTTCCGCGGAATAACCTTTGTTTAACAAGCCTTTTTCAATCTCGTGCACAGAAATTTTTTTTAAATCAATTCTCTGACATCTAGACAGCAAAGTATCCATTAAAAGCACAGGAGACTCTGAAACAAACAAAAAAAGCGTCTTTTTAGGAGGCTCTTCAATTAGCTTTAAAAGCTTATTTGTAGCGCTTGAATTCATTTTTTCAGCCATCCAGATAATTACACATTTCCACCCCCCCTCGTATGGCTTTAATGACAGCTTTTTTATAAGATCTTCAGCCTCATCTTTACCAATTTTCCCCTGTTTATTTTCTATTCCTAGATGCGTATACCAATCAAATAAGCTGCCATAAGGAGTGTTATTGAGAAACTCCCTCCAGCTTGTAAGAAAATTAGAAGAAATCGCCCTGCTTTTTATTTCAGGATTGTTAGCAACAGGATAAACAAAATGTAGGTCAGGGTGTTTAAGGCCGCTAACTTTAATGTTGCACGCACTAACATTTTTTAGCTGGGCCCCACAAAGAATTTCTCTAGCATAAGCAATTGCCATAAGTAATGCCCCAGACCCTTCGGGCCCTGAAATTAACTGGCTGTGTGAAATTCTACCAGAGAGACTAGTCCTTAACAGCTCTTTTTTTACCGGGTCATTTCCTAGAATATCTCTAAACAACATAACCCAAAGATAATAGAATTATGTTCTATAAACTTAACAAATGCATATCTTTGAAAAGGAATAGATTTCAATATGGTTTCAATTGAAAAACAAAACTTTAAAGGGCTTAAGGCCATTATAAGGGTAGACTTTAATGTGCCTTTAGACACAAACAATAAAGTATTAGACTCTTCTAGAATAGAAGCAGCAAAACCAACCATTTTAAAAGTGATTAACGACGGGGGGAGCTGTATTTTAATGTCCCATTTAGGGAGGCCTAAAAAGAAAGAAACGGCTTTTTCTTTAAAAAACTTAATTCCAGAAATAGAAAAAATTTTAAAACTAAAAGTAAAATTTGCAGAAGACGCTCTTGGAAACACAACAAAAGAAATTACAAAAAACCTTAGGCCAGGAGAAGTTTTATTATTAGAAAACCTAAGGTTTTATCCCGAAGAAACTCAAGGAGAGATAAAGTTTGCCCAAAAGCTTGCCTCTTACGGAGACTGTTATATTAATGATGCTTTTGGAACAGCTCATAGGGCGCATGCCTCAACCACAACTATAGCGCAATTTTTTAAAAACAAGAAATATTCAGGAATGCTACTATACAAGGAGGTAGAATCAATAAAAAAAGTTCTTCAAACAGGAAAAAGACCTGTTTTAGCAATCCTTGGAGGAGCAAAGGTCTCTTCGAAAATTCCTATAATAGAGAACATTATTGACAAGGTAGACCAGGTTATTATTGGAGGAGGAATGGCGTTCACGTTTGTAAAAGCCCTAGGCGGAAAAATCGGAGACTCTATTTGTGAAGAGGACAAAGAAACCCTTGCATTATCAATATTAAAAAAAGCAAAAAAGAAAAAGATTAAAGTCTATTTGCCAGTAGATGTTTTGTGTTCAGACAAGTTTTCCAACAAGGGAAACAAAAAGGTTTTCGAGATAAACAAGATTCCTAAAAAATGGCAAGGCCTAGATTCAGGACCAGAATCAATAAAAATTTTCAGCCAAGTAATTATGGAGGCCAAAACAATACTATGGAACGGGCCAATTGGCGTGTTTGAGCTAGAGAGCTTTTCAAAAGGAACAATTGCAATAGGAGATTCAGTAGTGAAAAGCACTCAAAGAGGAGCTTTTTCTCTTGTAGGAGGGGGAGACTCTTTAGCCGCAGTAAAAAAATTTAATTTTCAAAAAAAAGTAAGCTACGTCTCTACTGGCGGAGGCGCTATGCTTGAGAGCTTAGAAGGAAAGGTTTTGCCCGGAATCGAAGCTTTATCTAACTAAAACGAATAAACATGAGATATAAAATCCTTTTTATCGTTAGCTGGTCTTTGTTTGCTTGTCAAAACAACACAATTGCTTATAAACCAAGTTCTAGCGGAAACATAAATACAGTAACGGTAGTAATGGAAAATTCTTTATGGGAATCTTCTATAGGAAATGCAACTAGAGAGGCTTTTGCATCCGAGTTTATAGGGCTGCCCCAGCAAGAGCCAATTTTTTCTCTAAAACAAATTCCGCCGAGCACCTTTTCCGATTTCACAAGAGAAAGCAGAAACATATTGGTAATACAGAAAACAAAAAAAGACACGGCTATATTATCCCGGGACCGATATGCTAAACCACAAGTTCTAGTTGAATTATTAGGATCAACGAAAAGAAAAATAATAGAGAATATAAAAGAGAATAAAAAAACAATTATAAATGAAATAAAGAAGAATGACCTAAAAGAAAAACAAAGAAGGATGCAAATTTCTCCTCTAAAAACAGGAGACCTAAGATCCTTGTTGTCAATAGAACTAATTGTCCCCTCTGCTTATGAGGTTTTTAAAAAAAACAAAAATAAAATCATTTGGCTTCAAAAAGAGACAAAAAAAGGAAGCGTAAATGTACTAGCATATGAATTGTCTACAAAAGATCCTTTAAACTCATTCAGCCGCAATAAGATTATAAAAATTAGAGATTCTATTGGCCAAGCTTTTGTCCCAGGCAGAAACAAGAATTCATATATGATTACAGAAGAAGCATACAAGCCCTATCTTAATCGCGTATTAGTGAATGGATTAAAAGCAATAGAAACAAGAGGAACATGGGAGGTAAAAAACGATTTTATGGCAGGACCTTTTCTGAATTATATAATTCAAGATACTTTAAACCAAAGAAACATTGTTTTGGAGGGGTTTGTTTTTTCTCCCTCCTCTAAAAAAAGAGAACAGGTTTTTGAATTTGAGGCAATTTTTAAGTCTTTAAAAATTTATAAGGTAAAGGAATAAAAAGCTATTGGCAAAAACCTAAGACTCTTTATCAGAAGAATCGTCTAAACCTTCATCCTCTTCTTTAACACCTTTTTTAAATTCCTTAATCCCGCTACCTAAGCCTTTCATAAGCTCAGGAATTTTCTTTCCTCCAAACAACAAAAGGATTACCACAGCAACTAAAACAACTTGCCAAGGGCCAATCGCTAATAAAAAATTAAATGATAACATATTAAAATGTATTTAAACAAAAATATAAAGAAAAATAGAATTTTTGAGAGATATTTTAAAATATAATACACTAGCCAAATATATGGAGCGATTATTATCTTTGTTAAACAATGAAAGAAAAAAACAAAAAGCCATTAAGACAAAGGCTTCTAAATAAATATAGGCTAGTTATTTTAAATGAAGCCACGTATGAAGAAAGGCTATCGTATAAATTAAGCGGACTGAATGTTTTTCTATTAGTTTCATTAATGGCTTTTATAATAATTCTTTCGACAATTAGCTTAATTGCATTTACTTCAATAAAAGAATATATCCCAGGATATGATTCCTCTACACTAAGAACCAGCGCAATTAATAATATTGAAACCTTAGACTCTCTGACTCTAGTTATTGAAAAAAATCAAGATTACATAAACTCAATTGGAGCAGTTATAACAGGAGAAACCACGAAAAGTGAAGTTCAAATAGAAGGAGAAAGAGCAAGGATAGAAGCGTCAAATTTAGAATTTCAAACAAAAAAAGAAGACTCTCTATTAAGAAAAATAGTCGAAAAAGAAGACCGGTTTAACGCATTAGAGCCAGCCTCAAACAAGGTGAAGTTTGTTTTATTTTCCCCATTATCCGGCAAGATTACATCAGGCTTTGACTATGGGATTAAGCATTTTGGGACAGACGTCGCCGTTCCATCAAGGTCACCAGTCAAATCTGTTGGGAACGGAACAGTTGTTTTTGCCGAATGGACATTGCAAACAGGCTTTGTTATTATTATTGAACACTCTTTTGGCTTAACAAGCATATATAAACACAATGAATCGGGCCTTGTCTCTCAAGGAGACGCGGTAGAGTCGGGCCAAGTAGTTGCTTTGTCCGGGAACACAGGAGAGCTTAGCACTGGGCCTCATCTTCATTTTGAACTTTGGAGAGACGGGAATCCTGTAGACCCCGAAGACTATGTTATTTTTGAATAAACTATTATGACTATTAAAGAAGCATTAGCCAAAATTTTAGCTCAACTGTATGTATGGCGAATAAGAAAATGGGCAAAAACCCCTTTAAAAACTCAAAAAAAAGTTTTAAAAAAATTAATATTTAAAGCAAAACACACTTCGTTTGGCAAAGACCATCATTTTGAAAAAATAAAATCCTATAAAGATTTTACGTCAAAAACACAGGTTAAAGATTATGAAGGGCTAAGGCCTTATGTTGAAAGAGTAGTAAGGGGAGAAAAAAACGTTCTTTGGCCAGGAAAGCCAGTGTACTTTGCGAAGACATCAGGAACCACTTCAGGAACGAAATATATTCCCATAAGCAAGGAATCTATGCCTACCCACACCAAAGGATCAAGAGATGCCATTTTTCATTATATAAACGAAACAGGAAAAACAGCATTTCTTAATAAAAAAGTCATTTTTTTACAAGGGAGCCCCGTTCTTGATGAAGTTAGCGGAATTAAAACAGGAAGGCTTTCCGGAATAATTGCACACGTTACCCCAAAGTATCTAAGGAATAACATTATGCCAAGCTGGGAAACAAACTGCATTGAAGACTGGGAAGCAAAAGTGAGCGAAATCACAAAAGAAACAACAAAAGAAGACATGGCCGTAATAGGGGGGATTCCACCTTGGGTTCAAATGTATTTCGAGGCATTAAAAAAAGCAAGCAACAAAGAGACGGTTTCAGAAATTTTCCCAAACTTTAATTTGTTTGTTTATGGGGGCGTTAATTTTGAGCCCTATAGAAAAACTTTTCATGAGCTTATAGGAAAGAAGATAGACAGCATTGAATACTATCCAGCTTCAGAAGGGTTTTTTGCATATCAAGATTCGCAAAAATCAAAAGGGCTATTGCTTCAATTAAATTCGGGGATTTATTATGAGTTTATAGAGCTTGAAGACATGAAAAACCCCTCCCCAATTAGACATAATGTAGGAAGTGTGCAGATCGGCGTAAATTACGTGTTAGTTATTTCTTCTTCGGCAGGACTTTGGGCATATAACACCGGAGATACAGTTGCTTTTGTTTCTTTATCTCCACACAAAATAATAGTCACAGGAAGACACAAACACTTTATATCTGCATTTGGGGAACATGTAATTGGCAGCGAAGTTGAAGGCGCATTAAAAGAAGCTATTAAATCCACCAAATTTAGCGTAAACGAGTTCACGGTCGCCCCTAAAACAAACCCCAAAGAAGGGCTGCCTTATCATGAATGGTGGATAGAGTTTGCAATTGCGCCAAAAAAGAAAGAGATGAAGAATTTTGTTCAAAAACTAGACCAAAATGTAAGAATGCGAAACACGTATTATAAGGACTTAATTGACGGAAAGGTTTTAAAAGAGCTAAAGATAGTTATAGTCAAAAAAGGCATCTTTAAAAAATACATGAAAAAAATTGGAAAACTTGGGGGCCAAAACAAATTGCCAAGGCTATCAAATGACAGAAAAATAGTAGAAGAAATAAAAAATCAGAATAATTAGGCTGGAGAATCAGGAGATTCTGCTTGTAAAACTTTTGTTTTAGAGTCCAGCACATAAATGACCTGCCTTGAGTCGAATTTATCCGTTTTCTTGAAAATTAAATCTTGTTTAAAGACAGTATTAAACCGCTGGTTTAAGTCTTTAATAGCTTTGTTTTTTCTTTTAATAATTGCATCAAACGATTTGCTTTCGTCAGAGAAAAGTTCTAAAAGAGCATTGTTATCAACAATGGGAGAGTCGGCAAAAAGTATTAATATGCTCAACTCTTCTTTGGTAAGCAGGAGAAGCCCCTTATCATTAAACAAGGAGAGTCCGGAAAGAGAGTATAAGGTACCGCGATTTTTAAAAAAAACATATAAAAAGACAACAAAAGCAAGCAAAAAGAACGAAGAATAGAGAAGGTACTTTTCAAACACAACCGTATCGTCTATGACAAGCGCCTGTTCTTTTATGGGAGCATGTTTATTGAAATCAATAGATGCAATTGTATAGCTCAGATTGTCAGCGTTTCTTGAAGCATACACAAGACGAGAGCCTATAAAAATGGAGTTTTTGCTGAGGTTGGATAGCGAGGCATCAGTTACATACGTTGAAACAGCATTATTGGCAGGGAGAATTATTCTAAAAGCGTTTTTTAATGAGGCTCTTTCAAAAAGACCATTATTATATTTTACACGAACAGAACGAATAGCGTCCTCGACAGAAGAAATGGGAGAATGAGAGGAAAGCCTCCCTTTGTTACTCCATACAAAGTCAGAAAGAGTTAATTCATATAGAAACGGATTTTGGTTTTCAGACAACTCTTCAGGTTGCTTGGAAAAAAAATCAAAAACGAAAACAGAGCTATCAACTTTTAGAAAAGAGCCTTGATTTATTCCGCCTTTAGGGACTTCGCCAAAAACAGAAACAATATTCCAGCTTCCAGACTCAAAATTAAACTTGGTTAAATAGTTTTTAGCGCTCCAGTAACCATATCCCCCCAAAAGGTAAAGTTCACTATTATGACCAAAAAAGAAACCAGAAAATTGGTTTCGATGAGCAAAACTTTCATCAATTCTTTCAATTATGTTATTATAGAAACGGTACAAAATTCCTCCACCAGGATATAATAAATAGATAATGTCATTTAGATTAACTGCAGAGAAGTCGTTGAGCGGAACACCCTTAAGGCTCTTAGGGAGAGGCTTGCCATAAGAGAAGTATTTGTAATCAATCTGGTTGTTTACATCAAACGACGAAAGATAGACGCCTTTTTTTGTAAAAGTATAAAAAGAAGTAGAGTCTTTTTCGACTAATAAATAATCGGCGATTCCCTCTTGAGAATAAGAAAAAAAAGAAATGAAGAAAAGAAAAATTAAAAACGTTCTCATTTAAAAAAAACAAAGAATAAAATAACCATTAGCGCTAAAGACAAAAGAACACACAAGAGCAATCCAAGATATTGAAATAAGAAGAAATTAATACAAAGAAGAAAGATAGAAAGGCAAAAAATTAGCAAGGAAGCTTCCCAATGCTCATAACCCTTGTCATTAAGGCGGTGGTGTAAATGTATTCTGTCAGCAACAAAAGGAGACTGCCTTTTGTATGAGCGGAGAAGAATGACCCTTAATGTGTCGGTTAGAGGATAAATCAATAAAAGAACACAAAAAAGAGGCCGAGAGATGTAAGCATCCGTGACTATTTGACTTGAGCTGTCCAAAATATAAAAAAGAAAATAAGCCATCACAGAGCCCATAAACAAAGAGCCTGTGTCCCCGAGAAAGACCTTTTTAGCTGAGCTAAAATTATGAAGAAGAAACCCTATGAGCGCACCTATTGTTATTGGAAAAAATAGAGCCATGTTATTAGAGCTAACCATTATAACCCCGCCAACGACAACAAAGAACTTAATTAAAAGGAGAGAAGCTAAGCCATCAAGACCATCAATTAAATTAATAGCATTTACAACTATGATATAAACAAATAATGTTACAGCCATTGACACCCCCTGTGGGAGTTCGTATATTCCAAATATTCCATGAAAAGAATTTATTTCATATCCAGCCTGAAGGATTATAAATCCTGAAAAAAGTTGTAAAAAAAACTTTTCGCGATACCTAACATTAAAAAAATCATCAGCAATCCCCGTTAGCGCCATAAAGATAATGCCCAAAAGGCCATATGGGTTTAGCTCTAGGCCATGAGTAGAGGAGGCGATAGCAAAACAAAGACAAATACTAAGAAAGACAGAAAGCCCACCAGACCTAGTTGCCTTTGATCGATGAGAAGACCGACTAGTAATAGGGTCGAGTATCTTGTTATTAGAAAAAACACCATAGATGTATTTATTTAAATAATAAGAAGTTGAGATAGCTAAAGCTAAAAATAAGATGATATAAAATAGAGTAGTGTTTGCCAAAGTTTTAAAGATTAAATTATATTTATTAAAAAAAAATTGAAAGAGTTTATCAAAAGCTTTATGATTGGCCTGTTTCTTGTGCCTTTTTGCCTGAGCAGCCAAGACATTATCCTGCCAAATGATTTGCCTTCAGACTATGTTTTCAGCCTAGATTCAGAAGATGTTCCTATGCTTATTACTAAAAACAAGGCTATTAGATTAAAAACCCAATGGGCTTATGACAATTTAGAAACAGACTCTTTAAAGCTAGGGCAAGAATTTTTTAAAGCCTTAAGCAAGTTTAATAACGAAACTTTTATTGTCTTAAACAACTCGGATGAAATTCTATTGGCCCTTGATGGCGGCGGCCACGTCTTGTCTTTAAATAAGAGCATCTTATCAAGAATAGACAACTCTGTAAATCAAAAAAACCAATTTAAAGCGGCCGTATTTTCTTATAATGACAGGCTTTATATGTATGGAGGTTATGGCTTTTGGACTTTTAAAAATTACATAACCTATTTTGATAACCAAACCGGACAATGGGAGATTATAATTCCAAGATCTAAAGACGTCCCAGCCGGAAGGTGGAAAGCTATATTTCAAGTTTTTAACGACAAGCTATATGTTTTAGGAGGGCGGAACAATCCGGAGGGCTCCAATAATAAAGACGTTTCTTTAAACGACCACTTTTATTTTGACTTTATAACCCAAGAGTTTACAAACCTTGGAGAGATAAACCCCGAATTACCTATTAAGCAAGAGGCCATTTCTAGCACAACAATTAATGGTAAAAAAGCATATTTTCAAAACGACAGAGCTGTCTTTTTTGATTTTGAAAAAGATACTGTGACAAGCTACTTTAAGAAAGGGCTCTTTAAAAATATAAACACCAAAAAACCAGTTTTTGAATTAAGAGACACCCTGTTTTTTATTAAAAACATTAATGACACAACAGGAGTGTTGTCTAAATTCCCACTAAACAAGTTAAAAAAAATTGTTCCAGAATTTTATCAAATTTCTTTAAAAAAAGATCCCCCTTTACAGCTATTCTTAACAATATTCTTTGTTCTTTTATTCTGCTGGATAACCTATAAGCTTTTCGTTTTTAAAGATTTTTTAAAAGGGCTTGTTTTGTATGACGAAAACAGAATTTATTTTGAAGATAAATCAGCGCTGTTAAGCCCTGAACAAATTTCAGCAATTAAAGCGCTACATCTTCAAAACCAACTTACGTCTTTTGAGCTTAACGAAATCATATCTTCTAAAAAGTTTGTAAAATCCCACTTTACTGCTCTAAGGATAGAATTTATAAAAGAAATCAATGCGATTTATAAAAAGGTTACTGGCACAGATCTAGACCTAGTTGAGGAAGTCAAAGACCCCAACGACAAGAGATACAAAATTTATAAAACAACCCAACAGGTTTCCCAAAAAGAATCTTTTGTCAGCTTTCTTTTTAAGATTTAATTTCTTGAATAATTCTTTTTAAAGGGTCTTTAATTAACACAAAACCAGACCCTAGGACAATGCCTATAAATAAATATATAAAAACCATTTGCGCTCTCTTAGGAGCAGACCTTTGGTTAGGGATTGTAACGGGCTTTATTACTGAAAAAATAGGAGTGTCTTTGCTAACCTGAAGCTTTGATTGCTCCAACTGTTTAGCGAGCTCTTGATAGACAGAGCTTACAAGGGAAAATTCTGCCTCTAGTCCGCTGAGCCTGTTTTCAAAACGAGAATCAATTATGTTTAAATTAGAATCTTTGAACAAGGCTAATTTGTTTTGTAAACTATCAAATTCAACTTTTTTCAAATTAAGCTGTTTTTGATTAAAAACCAATACTTCGGAAGCGCTTTTAATTTTATAATTAATAACACTTTTTTGAAGAATTTTTTGAGCTTCTTTTGCAACAAGAGCGCATATTATAGGGTCGCCCATTTCAGCAGAAAGGCTTACAAAGCCATCTTTAACATTTACGCTTAAAGACAAGATGCCTTCCAGAGCCTTAAACAGATCATCTTCATCGAGAGTTACAGACATTGCAGAATATGAGCCCGCAGAATTACTTTCTTTGTCTCCCCTTATTGCATTTAAAATAGTAAAAGGCAACATTATGGTATATTTTTTAATAAGCCCAAAAACATCAGTCGAAGAAATTTCGTTAAGGAGATAGTCTTTTAACAAAATGCTGGAATCTTCTTTAGAAGAATTTAATGAGACCTCTAGAAGCTCTCTTTTGTAGGGAACACTTTCAAGAATTTGAGGATAAATAGCAGGCGGAATTTCGGCACTTGAGAGAGCTCCACCCAAGTTTATGCCAACCAGAGATGCAACTCCACTTAAGCCGGAAGCCCCTGATCCTGCTTGACTAGATTGTGGAATAAATGTGGAAGAGGCAGTATAGACTATTGGAGAAAGAAGAGACACAACAATCCCTAAAATGACAAAAAAGGATGTAATTTTAATTATTAGCTTTTTGCCGCTCCAAAGGCTTTTAAGCAATTCAATTAAATCGATTTCATCCTCGGGACTGTTTTCTAAAGAGTTCATATAAAATTAAAGAGAGTTAATTAAAACCGCTAATGTTGCTAGCGTTGAAGTTAAGCCAATTATTTCTGCGATATTTGTTTTATTTGGATTAGCGATTTTTTTAGGAACAATAATTTTAGACCCAGGCTCTAGCTTTGGCATAGAGTTAAAAAGAAAATACTGTTTGTTTGAAGAGATGTTGCCGTTTTGATAAATAACAAATACTCCTCTTTTTTTAGCCAAATCAGTTAAACCCCCCGCTTGGCCAATGGCTTCCATAGCGCTTAATCCTTTTCTGTAGTTTATAACAGTAGGCTGTTCAACCTCTCCTATTATCTCAACAGTATTGTCAACTTTTGGAACCTCCACAATATCTCCTCCCTTAAGAATGACATTATACTTTTTATCAGAGCCTTTTGTTTTATATAGCTGAACAACATCTACACCAAACTCTATATAGTCTTTTTGTTCTTCAATCTCAAAACCCAATGAATCTTTTGCTAAATCACTAACAGCCTCCTCAATTTCCTCTTTAGCCGTATTAATTCTTTTAATTTTTACACCTGAAATGGCCCCATCGTCTAATATTCCCCCCGAATCATTCAATAAATCATATAAGCTATATCTATTACTTAAAATAGAATAAACACCAGGGGACTTTACAAGCCCTGTTATTTCTACATATTCTGGCTTAACAACGCCCTCTTTTAAACGAACTACAACAAGATCCCCAGATGCCAAAACAGGGTTTTCTTCAAGAGAACTACTGTTATATTCAGAATTTAGTTTCGCAGAAAGGGACTTAAAGGGAGTTCTCCCAGATTTGTCGAATGTTTGTCTATAAATATTTATAGAGAACAGGTCACCATTATCTTTAACTCCACCCGACAATAAAATTAAATCAGACACTCTCATGCCTTCAAAAAACTCAAACCTTCCATAATTATCATCAGAAGCACTCTTATTAACCTCACCACGGATTTCTACAAACTTTTCTTTTTCAATTATTGATTTTGAAAAAACACGAACTCGATCATTTGCCTCAAACTCAAACTTTTCTTTCCCTGAAAGAATATCAGACAGGCTGACAGAAAGGAGCTCTTTTTCTTTGCCTTCACGAAACCTGTAAACTAGAGCTCTAGACAAAAGCGCATCATCCTTTAGGCCTTCTGCGCTATTAATGAGCGATTTTAAATTAGGGCTTCCTTCAATTGGATAATTACCTGGAAGATATACAGCTCCTTCTATGCTAACTTTATTTGTGTATTTATCTGTTACAGGATTGGCCCGAATAATATCTCCATCTGATAATGCCGTGTTATTAAAATTATCAGAATCAATGGCAGAGATTTTTTTGCTAATTCCAGAGACAGACTCAATAAAAATCTTGTTTTTATATCCAAAGGAAGAGACACCTCCAGTAAAACTTAACATGTCTTCAAGCGTTTCATTATTTTTAAATTCAAAGATCCCGGTTTCTTTAAATTCGCCATTGACAAAAGCTCTATTTTCGTATGCCGGGATTAAAATTACGTCTTGGTCTCTGAGACTAAATACAGGAGCGATACCTTTAACAAAATAATCATATAAATCAACTGTTTTAAAAACTTTGCCAGTTCTTACAACCTGAATGTTTCGAAAACTTCCAGACTCTGTAGGCCCTCCAGCAGCGTAAAGTGCATTTAAAAGAGAAACCATGCTAGAAAGAGTATAAGTCCCAGGCCTTTTAACAGACCCAACAATATTTAGAACAATTGATCGAGACCCCGAGAGACTAATGTCAAAAAAAACCTTTTGATAAGACTCTTTTGAGGAGTTAATCCCTGAATATATTTTGGAAAGAGCATTTCCAACTCTTTTTTTAGCGCCAGCGATTGTATATCCGCTCAAATAAACTGGAGCAATGCGTTCGATTTTGATATACCCACGGGTATCTATTGTTGATGTGTATACGTTTTCAGACGCTCCCCATACAGTAATTGTTATCTCATCGCCAGGACCTAATTGATAGGATGATGGAGTAGCAATGTTGAGCTGAGGAGAAGAACTAAAATTATCAATTGAAGAAGAGGCTTCGGCTTCAAAAAAGTTCATTCCAAAAATTGGCAACGAAAAGGCGGGCGGATCTTCTGACACTATTTTTTGATCAGCATCGGTTATCCCAAAGATAGAGGTAAGGTCATTTTCTACTTTCTTTCTTGAATCCTCTTCTTGTTTTGAAAACCCCTTTAGCCCTTTGATCCTTTTTTCAAACTCCGAAATATCTGATTCACTCGCCCCTTGTGCCCTTGCTAATGTTTTAAGCTGATTTAATGTATAGCCCTGATCTTGTGCCTGAGTCCAATATGACGACAGCTCCTGGTCACTCATTTTTTCAAGCTCCTTTGCAGGATTCTTATCAGAGGCCTTATTAATGGCAGTAGTAATATCTTGTCCAGAGATTGTTAATGTAATCATAACAAACAGGAGAGAGAGAATTTTTTTCATAATATTAAGTTAAAAGCTTCGCTATTCGACTCACAAGAATCGAACAAACAAAGTAAATGGTTGGCAAGTTTAGCTCGCCAGGCTTAGTTTTGATGTGCAGAGAGAAAGCTTTACCCTTACTCTATTTAAAAGCACTACAATTGCATTTTTTTCTATCGACTCAATCGTTCCTTTTCGATTTTTAAAAGGACCGTTTTCTATATTAACGAAATCTCCATACACGAAATCCTCCTTTTTAATTATACCCTTATCTAATGCATTCTTTAGAACAGTGATTTCTTTGTTTTGGATTTGAATAGCAACACCTTCGTTTTTGACCACGTTTCTTACAAAGGGGTTGGAGTTAATTAACGGATAATTGAGCCTATTGAGCTGTATAAATATATAGCCAGTTATAGCGGGGACTCGTACTTGTTTAATGCGGTCTGACCATTGCCTGCGGACGGTATAAGCAGGAATATATGAGCAAACCCCGTTTTTACAAAAAAACTCCTGAGCCTTAAACTCTGACCTTGTCTTAGTATATGCTACGAACCAGTTCATTTAATGGTTTTGCGCAAAGATAAACAATTAAAATTAAACAAAATTGAACGGTTCATTTAGTGCTATTCTATTATTAGTCTTTAGTGAACACACTGATTATCAAGAGGTTAAAAGTTCATTTTTCTTTATTACAAAAAAATAAACGTTTTTAACAAGAAACTAATATCTTAAACTTAAATTTACATTTATGAATGTGTTAATTATAGGTTCTGGCGCGAGAGAGCATGCTTTTTGTTGGAAAATCAAACAATCAAGGAAATGTAAAAATCTGTTTGTTGCACCCGGAAACGCAGGCACAAGCGTATTGGCAACAAACTTAGATATTTCAATTAAAGACTTTGTAAAAATAAAGGAATCATTAATACAATATAAAATTGAACTACTGATTGTTGGGCCTGAAATACCTTTAATTGATGGTTTAGCAGATTTTATTAATAATGACTGTGAATTGAAACACGTTTTAGTAATTGGCCCATCACAAGGCGGAGCAATGCTTGAGGGGAGCAAAGATTTTTCTAAGGAATTTATGTTTAGGCACAATATTCCGACCGCGCCATATAAAACCTTTAATCAGCACACTTTAAATGAAGGCCTGAAATACTTAACTACCATTTCCCCTCCTTATGTTTTAAAGGCTGATGGCCCTGCTGCTGGAAAAGGAGTATTAATTCTTAACGAGCTCTCTCGTGCTCAAAAAGAACTCACAAACATGCTTTCTAATAATAAATTTGGCACATCAGGACATAAGGTTGTAATTGAAGGTTTTTTAAGCGGGATTGAGCTTTCTTGTTTTGTTTTAACAGACGGAAAATCATATTTGACTTTGCCAAGCGCAAAAGATTACAAAAGAATAGGAGAAGGAGACATTGGGCTTAACACTGGAGGGATGGGGTCGATATCCCCAGTACCTTTTGCAAGCAAGGAGTTTCTTTTGAAAGTAGAAAAAAGAATTATTAAACCAACAATTGACGGAATAATTAAAGAAAAAATCGATTATGTAGGATTCCTTTTTATTGGTATAATTAAAGTTGATGAGGAGCCGTACGTTATAGAATATAATGTTAGAATGGGAGATCCAGAAACTCAAGTAGTTTTGCCCAGAATTAAAAACGACTTTTTAGAGATGATGATAGATACTGCAAAAGGAAGTTTAAAATCTATTAAGCTTGAAATTGATGAAAGTACATTTGCAAACGTTGTTATGGTTTCGGGAGGCTATCCTGAAGCTTATGAAAGAGGAAAAAAGATTACAGGACTAAACACGAGCCATGATTCAATTATTCTACATGCAGGGACTAAATCAGAAGGACATGATGTTGTTACTAACGGAGGGAGAGTTTTATCCGTAATATCTAAATCAACCGACTTTCAGTCTGCCTTAGAAAAATCTTATAAAACAATCAATTCAATTGACTTTGAAGGGAAATATTATAGAAAAGACCTGGGTTTTGATTTATAAAAAAGAATGAGCCGAAGGATCTTCATCTTCCTCTCCTCTTTTAGAAACCCCAATTAATTGTAAGGTCCAATAAGAAAGTGCGCAAACAACAGTTATAATAAAAAGGAAATTTATAGAATTAGCTAAAACCCAACTTTCTAGCTCAAGGGATCTTAAAAAATCAAAAGGAATAAATAAAAGTTCTACAAACAAGTATTCAATAAAATAAAAAAATTCTGTCATATTTAATTATATCTGTAACAAAAGTAATAAATCAAAAGAGTATCACAATAATAAAAACACACTTTTAATTTTATCCTTATTGAGTATCTTTGAAAAAAAAACTATGTTTAGCGACTTGTGCTTTAAAGTATTTGATCAGTGTATAGGCGATTATCACATACAAAATAGTATAAGCGAAAACCCAAAAAACCCATTTGAAAAGGACGACATTAAGCATCTTTTATATCAAAAGAATTGGATTGATACTGTTCAGTGGCATTTAGAAGATTTGATTCGAGATCCCGAAATTAATCCAGTTGATGCTTTAGAATTGAAAAGAACTATAGATCGTTCAAATCAAAAAAGAACGGATTTAGTTGAATATATAGACAGCTATTTTTTGGAGAAGTATAAAAATGTAGAAATTTCAAATACAGCAACCTTTAATTCAGAAAGCCCAGCATGGGCAATTGATAGGCTTTCTATCTTAGCTTTGAAAATATTTCATATGGATGAAGAGACTAAAAGAAAGGGGGCTAGCGATGAACATATTAGAAATTGCAGCACTAAGCTCCAGATATTAATTCAGCAAAAAGAAGACCTTTGTTCTGCAATTGATCAGCTTTTAAGTGACATTGAATCAGGCACAAAATACATGAAGACCTATAAGCAAATGAAAATGTATAATGACGAAGACCTAAACCCCGTACTTTATAACAAGGATAAACAATAAAACATGTCGCATATTTTAATTTTGAGGTTTTCATCCATGGGTGATGTTGCCATGACTGTGCCTGTCTTAAGGTGTTTAATTAAAAAATATCCAGATTGTGAAATAACTTTAGCCACAAGAGAAATTTATAAACCCATTTTTAGAGAATTTCAAAAAATCAATTTTCATGATGTAGATTTTAAAAAGAGGCATAAAGGCATTAAAGGGCTATGGACTCTTTTTAAAGAATTAAAAAAATTAAGACCAACACACATAGCAGATTTACACTCAGTAATTAGGACTTATTTTCTATGTTGGCTTTTCAGAATCAATCTTTTTAAAATTAAAAGAGTTGATAAACAAAGAGCAGAGAGAAAAAAGTTATTTAGAAAAAAAAATAAAATTTTCAAACCGCTAACCCCAATTCAATTTAAATACTGCGAAGTGTTTAATAGGCTAGGCTTTAATATTGATTTAACAAATCATGAATTCGCAAGCCCTTTTATTATTAATAATGATACCCAGCAAATTATTTATGGAATTAACAACAAGCTAAAATGGGTTGGAGTAGCGCCATTTGCATCTTTTAATGGCAAAACATATCCCTTAGATTTAATGCAACAATTGGTTGCTTTTTTACAAAGAGAGCATCAGGTTTTCTTATTTGGCAGCGGAGATTTTGAAATAGGCAAACTTGAAATATGGGCCAATGCTTATCAAAATGTTTTTGGAGCCTATAAGCTGGGCTCTTTATATAATGAACTGGAGATTATTTCCAACCTAGACTTAATGATTGCTATGGATTCCGCCAATGGACACTTGGCAGCAAATTATAATGTTCCTGTAATTACTTTATGGGGACTTACCCATCCCTTTGGAGGGTTTGCACCGTTTTCTTCAGATCCAGACAACATGATGGTTTCAGATAGAGAAGCTTTTCCAAAAATTCCAACATCTGCTTATGGAAAAAAAATTCCAAAAGGATATGAAAAGGCAATGAGAACAATTAACTATAAAGATGTTGCTGTGAGATGTTTAGAAGTTTTAGACACCCCTAAACATCATCGAAATCTATAGAAATCGATTTTGAAGTAGGAATCGACTGACAAGCTAATGTTAGACCATCTTGAATTTCTAAATCTGTTAAAATATTATTTTCAATCATTTTTGCAGAACCATTAGTAATTTTACATATACAAGAAGAACACACGCCGCCTTGACAAGAATAAGGGACGTCAAGATTTTGATTTAATGCAGCGTCTAAAAGCGTCATATTGTGTGGAACGTCTATTTGAAACTCCTCAAAATCACGAGTTATAATTGCCGTTATTTTGCCTTTAACTTCATTGGCTTTTAGGGCGTTATCAACCTTTGAATGAAACAGTTCAAATAAAATATTTTCTTTTTGATATCCTAGCCTTTCTAATTCTTTGGAGATAGATTGGGAGAGTTTTTTAGGACCACAAATAAAAAACTTGTCAAATTTTAAATTACCATGTTGTTTTAAACAATAATTAATAAATCCAGAATCAATTCTTCCATATTCAGAATCAGGATTGTTTTCTGTACTATAAATATTATAACAATAAAACCTGCCTGCAAAAGATATTTTTAAATTTTCTATCTCATCATAAAACATCGTTTCTTTAATTGACTTATTCCCAAACAATAAGACAAACTTACTTTCTTTATGGGACAGCAAAACGTTTTTCAAAATAGAAACGACAGGAGTTATTCCACTACCAGCAGCAATACCCATAAATGTGTTTTTCAAATGGACATTTTCAACAACAAATCTTCCTTCAGGGGTGGAAACTTCTAGCACATCTCCTTCTCTCAAGGTGTCGTTAACATAGTTAGAAAACAGCCCATTAGAAATAGCTTTTACGCCAATTTTTAGTAAACCACTATTAGGAGAACTACAGATCGAATATGAACGAAGAGTTAAATCCCCTTTAATTGTTGCTTTTAAAGTGAGGTATTGGCCAGCTTTGAAAGAATAATTTTCTTTAAGAAATTTTGGGACCTCAAAAGTGATAGAAACAGAATTTATAGTTTCCTCTTTTATTTTTGCAACTTTTAAAGAATGAAATTGTATCAAGCAACAACATTTAGAGTTAATTGCAAAAATAAAAAAACAGAATTTAATTTAGTGCCTAAAAAGAAAAGAACATTTCAAAAACAATGATATATTTGCCAACTATGATTTGGGCCTTTCTAAAATTACAATGGAAATCTTTTTTTAGAGGAGAATCTGTTGGCGTTAATGTTATGACCAAAGTCTTCAAGTGGTTTGGGATTGTTTATTTTGGCTTTATTACTCCTTTGTTGGGGTTTTTGACTTATAAGGTTTTAAAAGAAAAATTAGAGATAGAAGACCCTTTTCTTTATCTTAATAAAAACCTTATTTATGTTTTTGCCTATTGGATAGTAATGAGGTATTTTATCCAACCAATTCCAGTTGTTTCTATTAAGCCCCTTCTTTTAACACCTATTTCAAAATCACAAATAGTTAGACATGCACTTGGAAAATCTGTTTTTTCTTTTTTCAATATAATAGCATTTTTCTATCTGATTCCCCTTACTTGGGTCTTAATAAATAAAGACTATCAAGTCAATCAATTAATTGGATGGAATTTAACAATTATTGCTTTTGTATACATCACAAACTATCTAAATTTTATATTAAACAACAACGATAAACTATTATATTCTATAGCAGCAATATTGGTGTTAATAAAACTGTTAGAGTATTATTCTGTTTTTGATTTTACCATTTATTCTGAAGCCTTTTTCTATTCTTTTTATACTAATCCCCTTTATTCACTATTACCCTGGGTCTTTTTAATTTGGCTCTATTTTTATGTTTTCAAATACTTTAAGAATGGTCTTTATATAGATTTGGGGCTAAAAAAGAGAACAGAAGAGGCGAAAATAGACGACTTTTCATGGCTTGATAGATTTGGAAAAACAGCTGTTTTTTTAAAAAACGATTTAAGATTAATTAAAAGGTCCAAAAGAGCAAGGGGCACTGTTTTAGCAGGAATATTCTTTCTTTTTTATGGATTTATCTTTTATTTCTCAGAAGATATTTATGGTCCATCCATGACCTTTTTTGGCTATCTTTTTGCATCAGGAGGATTCTTATTCATGTTTGGAGCCTTTGTTCCAAGCTGGGATAGCCAGTATTATTCTCTTATGATGTGTCAAAACATAGAATATAAAGAATACATAAAATCAAAATGGTCTTTGGTGGTTATTGGAACCTCCATCTCTACATTGTTGGCTTGTTTTATTTACTCTTTTTTAGGAGCAGATGCAATATTTGCGGTATTAGCCGGAGGGTTATATAATATAGGGATAAATGGATATTTAACGCTTTGGGCAGGAGCCTTTACTAAAACGCCTATTGATTTGGACTCAAATAAAAACATTTTTGGAGACACAAAAGCCTTTAATATGAAAACACTTTTAATTGCCCTTCCACAAATGGCGCTTCCAATAGCCTTATTCTCAATAGGAAATTATTATTATTCTGCATCAATAGGATGTTTAATTGTTGGCACAACTGGAATTTTAGGAATATTATTAAAAGAACAGGTTTTTAACCTTATAATAAAAGCATACAAGACAGAAAAGTATTCCACTTTAAAAGCATATAAACAAAATTAATTCTATGATTACTTTAAAAAATATTACAAAAAAATATTCAAAGCAAACAGTTTTAGACATTATAGCTTTAGACATCCCAGTGGGCCAAACTTTTGGTTTAGTAGGAAATAACGGAGCAGGGAAAACCACTATGTTTAGTTGTTTGTTAGATTTGATAAAGCCAACTACGGGGAATGTTTTAAACAATGGTGTGGAGGTCGCAAGCAGTGAAAAATGGAAATCCTTCACATCAGCATTTTTAGATGACACTTTTTTAATTGGCTATTTAATGCCAGAAGAATACTTTTATTTTATTGGGGAATTAAGAGGCTTAAAGAAAAAAGAGGTTGATGAATTTATAAATCAATTTGAAGATTTTTTTCACGGAGAGATATTGGGAGGAAAGAAATATTTGAGAGATCTTTCAAAGGGAAATCAAAAAAAAGCTGGAGTTGTTGCAGCATTATTAGGGGAACCTAAAGTAGTTATTTTGGACGAGCCTTTTGCAAACCTAGATCCATCAACGCAGATAAGGCTAAAACAAATTTTAAAAGACCTTTCCAACAACAATAAGACAACTATTCTAGTCTCAAGTCATGACATTCAAGATGTGACTGAAGTTTGTGAAAGAATTGTCCTACTAGAAAAAGGTAAGGTTATAAAAGATATTGTAACTAACCCAAAAACTTTAAAAGAGCTAGAAGCTTATTTTAAGGGATAATTACTAGAAAATCAATTATTTTTACTTTTCGATAATAAAACACAATATTTTATGTTATTGAGTAGTATATCATAGTTAGTTTGAACAAATTTATTTATACCATATTATTAGCCTTTCTTTTTTTTAGTTGCTCAACCAAAAAAAATAAGCCTTTAAATAAAGGCTATCACTCTATTGTTTCGAGCTATAATGTTTTATTTAACGGCGCAGTATCTATTGAAGAAGGGCTTTTGCAAACACAAAACGCATTTAATGAAAATTTTTGGGAAGTTCTACCAATAGAAAAGATTAAAATATCTGATGAAATTATTACTGTTGATGGGATTGATAATGCAAATTTTATAAAAGGAGAGGAGAAGGCAGCTAAAACTATTCAAAAGCATTCAATGATAATTAATGGGACCCAGGAAAATTCTAAAATAGCCAACGCCTATTTGCTTTTAGGGAAAGCCAGATACCTTGATCAAAGGTTTGTTCCCGCATTAGACGCTTTTAATCAAGTGTACAAGCATATGGCAATAAATGATGAACTAGAGGAATCTATAATTTGGAAAGCAAAGTGTAATATCCGCCTTGAACAAGAAGGATCGGCAATAGACCTATTAAAAAACTTATTAAAAAAAGAAAAAATAAATCCAAGAAATAAAGCTCATGCAAACGCAGTCCTTTCTATGGCTTACCTTCAGCTTGATGAATTAGAAAAATCTTCAAAGGCATTAAAAATTGCTTCTGAGATTGAAACAAATAAAATTACCAAAGCAAGGCATCTATATATTCTTGGCCAGCTTTTAGAAAAGCAATTGAATATAGATTCAGCAAATATATATTTTAGAAAAGTTGCAGAATTTAAAAGAAAAATTCCTAGAGAATTGTATATAAATGCCAAATTAAAAAACCTACTGTATGATTCTTTAGAAATAAAAAACAAGCAGGCTAAAATCATTAAGATGATAGAGAATTATGAAAATGAGGATTTTTTAGACAAGATATATTATAGTTATTCAATGTTGCTCTTTTCTAATGGCTCAAAAACAGAAGGAATAAAGTTTTTAAATAAAGCAATGCGCAAAAAAGGGTCTGACAATGAATTGCTTTCTAGAGGTTATAGAAAAATTTCAGACATTTATTTTAAGGATTCAAAATATGTAATGGCGGGGAAATATTTAGACAGCACTATGTCAAACTTAGACAAAAAATCAAAAAAGTTTTGGGAAGCACAACGACAAAAAAAAGGACTAAGCCAAATTATTGAATTAGAAAATAAAGTGAGCCTATATGATAGTTTGATAAGAATATCATTATATGATGATGAAAAGTTAAAAAACATCTTAGGTCAAATTAAAATTTCAGAAAAAAAATTAAAAGAGGAAAGATATGGCGACAAAAGCTCGCCTCCTGTTTCAAGAAGGCAACAGTATTTGTCAAGAAAGAATAACTTTTATTTTTATGATGATAATTTAGTAGAATTAGGCAAGAGCTCTTTTTTATCTATTTGGGGAAAAAGAACCAGGAACTCATACTGGAGGGCATCCAATTCTTTTGTTGCAAGCTCAACAATGGAAGAGGAGAAAGTAGAAGAAAAGGCATCTATTATAGAGGAGCCTAAAGCCATAGACAACAATGAGCTGCTTTCTTCAATTCCAACAACAATAGCGCAAAAAGACAGCATAATTTTATTAAAGAATAAATCTCTTATAAAGCTTTCGGAGATATATTTAGTAAAATATAAAGATTATAGTTTAGCAGAAAAGAGATTACAAAATTTAATTCAATCTAAGCCGAATAATAAGATTCTAGCAGAAGCAAATTATTTGTTATTTAAATTATTTAGCAATACAAACAAAAACAAAGCCGATCAAGTTAAAAAACGAATAATTGCAAACTTTCCCAAAACTAAATTTGCAAAGATTTTAACCAGCTCAAATAGGTTAGTTATGGAAGAAGAAGCATTAATGGCGGTTTTAGATAGTTTGCAAAAGCTTTTTGAAAATCAAAAATTTGAACAGACAATTGAAGGCGTTACGACTGAGCTTGTTTTTATTGAAAATAAAGAGTTAGCAGTTGATTTTGAGTTATTAAAAGCATCTTCAATAGGAAGATTAGAAGGCATACTAAGGTACGATGAGGAATTAAAAAAAATAATAACAAACTACCCGAACAGCAAAAGAACAAAAGAAATACAAAACATTAATAAAGAAATAAACAGGAAATGGAAGAAAAAAAACCATAATACAACTAAGGGGGAATATTTTTTGGTTTTTTCATTTAAAAAAGAAGAGTTAAACAAGGAAATTTTAAGCAAGATAAAAAGTTTAACAAACAGTTTAAGAGGAGTTTCTATGGATGTTTATGATTATAAAACTGCCCTAATAGTAATTAAGGATTTTAAAAATAAAGAAAAAGCAAATTTTGCTAGAGATTTTCTTAAGGAAAAGACGAACTTATTAAGACTTAAAAATAATTTTGTAATTTTGTCCTCCCAGTATAAAAACATGCTGATTTACAAGACTTTAGACTTGTACAAAGAATAATATTATTATGGCTTTTAGTATAACAAATAAAACAAATATGCAGCAATCAAGAGAATCTAATAAAATAGATATTATAGAAAAAACAACTAAGATAGTTGGAGACATTGTCTCCAAAGCAGACTTTAGAATAGACGGAAACGTTGAAGGAACCATTGTTACAACAGGAAAAGTTGTTGTTGGTGAGGAAGGCATTGTATCAGGAAAAATAACTTGCGCGAATTCTGACATTGCGGGATTAATTAAAGGGGCTATTGATGTTTCAGGGATTCTTTCTTTAAAATCATCTGCTAAAATTGAGGGAGAAGTAATTGCAGGAAAGCTTGCCGTTGAAACAGGAGCCACTGTAGATGCGAGTATTTCAATGAAAGGATCAAAAAAAATGACCGCTTTACCATCAAGTGAAAAACAAGAAAAAACAGCATAATCTAATTATATTTTCGCAAATTGGCCTTCAGATGCTGATCATTATATTAGCAGGAGTTTTTGTAGGGTCTAAATTAGATCAAATTTACCTAAACCAACATAAAGCATTTACGATTCTATTTTCTTTGTTGTCTGTTGCGCTTGCAATTTATGTTGTTATCAAGCAAGTATTAAATTTTACAAACCAAGACTTTGAAAAAAAAGAAAAGAAGCAATGAAGTTTTATTTTAGGATTTCTACGATTTCTTTAATTGTATTATTATTTCATTATATAATAATTAATTTTATAATTTCCCACGAATTTATAATTCCATTATGGAAGGTATATGGATTTAATTTTGCATCATTATCAGCAATTTATTTTGGACTATTAATTAATTTCAAATACAAGGTCTTTAACCATTTGTATTTGTTTGTCTTTGAAACAATATTAAAAATGATTATTGCAATAATTATTCTAAGCCCACTTTTTAGTATTGATAATTCTTCTTTAATTTTGGAAGTTTTAAACTTCTTTTTCTTGTATTGTACTTTTCTTTTTATAGAAATAATCAGCCTTAGAAATGTACTAAGTAAGCTTTAATTTTTGTTGTGAATTTTTGTTTGAAATTTAATTTTATGTGTGTACATTTGCAACCAGAAAATTAGCACACAAATAAAGCTATAATGACAAGAATTTTTCAGACAATCTTCCTTTTTAGTTTTTGTTTTTCGTTTACGGCAATAGTTTATTCTAATAATAAGATTGAAAATCCTACAAAAAAAGATTTTGATGTTAATGAGGTAATCATGCATCATATAAAGGACTCTCACGATTTCCACATATTAGATTGGAAAGGGCATCCTGTATCGGTTCCATTACCTGTAATTTTATGGACTAGCGAAGGGCTAATTGTATTTATGTCTTCGGAGTTTCATCATGATGACTCAGGGGAAATAGTTGTTAAGAGAAAAAACCTATCCTTTGTTAAATTTCATGAAGAAATATATTATGCAGGAAATGAGACAGAAAACAGTCATATTCAATTGGATTCTTTAAAGCACCCAACAAATGACAAGCCCTTAGATTTATCAATCACAAAACTAGTGTTTTCAATGTTTTTGTCTATAATCATAATATTCGTAATATTTAGATTATCAGCAAAATCATATGCTAGGTCAAAGAAAGGAGAGCCATCTGGGATAGGCAAATTTACTGAACCTATTATTATTTATATCAAAGAGGAAGTTGCCTTGCCGCTAATTGGAGAGGAAAAATACGAAAAATATCTTCCTTTTCTTTTGACGATATTTTTCTTTATTTGGATTAACAATCTCATGGGAATGATTCCTTTTTTTCCCTTTAGCGCTAATTTAAGTGGCAATATTGCTTTTACAGGGATACTAGCCCTTATTACATTTGTTATAACTACAATCGTTGGAAACAAGCATTACTGGAAACATATTTTTTGGATGCCGGGCATACCAGTCCCAATGAAATTATTTATGGCTCCAATTGAATTTTTAGGGATATTTATAAAACCACTGTCTTTAATGATCCGTTTATTTGCAAACATTTCAGCAGGACATATTATTGTATTAAGTCTAATTTCATTAATATTTATTTTTAAAAGTATTTGGGTGGCTCCTGCCTCTCTTCTCTTTTCTGTATTTATAAGTCTTATTGAAGTATTAGTTGTGGCTATTCAGGCCTATATATTTACCATGTTGTCTGCCTTATATATAGGCACCGCAATGGAGGAACAGAAACATTAATTAATTTTAAAATTTAAAACATGAATTTAACATTATTATTATTACAGGAAGTAGCAGTTGATTATGGACCATTTGCTGCTATTGGAGCGGGATTAGCTGCTATTGGAGCAGGAATTGCAGTTGGATTAGTTGGCGGATCAACCGTAGAATCAATTGCAAGACAACCTGAAATGCAAGGAAAACTAATATCAACAGCAATTATTTTAATTGCCTTTGCTGAGGCAGTTGCACTATTTGCTATTGTACTAGCATTAATTATATAACAAAAAAAACAAAAGGGCTAATTTGCTTTTTTGTTTTTTATTAAACTATAAACCATGGACTTAATCACACCTGATGTAGGATTGCTGTTTTGGACTTTAATATCATTCACAATTCTGTATTTAATTCTTAGAAAATTTGCTTGGGGGCCAATACTAGGAGCTGTAAATGAAAGAGAAGAAGGCATTAGAAACGCTTTGCTATTAGCTGAAAAAACTAGAAAAGAAATGGCATCTCTTCAATCGGACAATGAACAGACTCTTAAAAAGGCTAGAGCCGAAAGAGAGGCTTTACTTAAAGAAGCTAGAGAGATAAAACAAAAGTTAATTGATGAGGCTAAAAATGAAGCTAAAAGCGAAGCAAAAAAAATTATAATTCAAGCCCAAGAAACGATTCAAAGCGAAAAAAATGCTGCTATTGTTGATTTAAAAAATCAAGTTGCAAGCCTTTCAGTTGATATTGCAGAAAAAGTATTACAAGAGAATGTCTCAAATGATAAAGCTCAAATGAGTTTAGTACAAGAACTTATTAAAGACGTTAGATTAAAATAAAATGAAAACAAGTCGCGCTGCTATAAGATACGCCAAAGCACTAATTCTAGAATCTGTTGAAAATAACAGCTCAGAAAAGATGTTTAAAGACATGCAGACTGTATTGCAAACTTTTGAAGAAAATCCTGATTTGAGACATCTTGTAGAGAGTCGAGTTATAAAAAACAGCATTAAATCAAGCTCATTGAATTTGATTTTTAAACAATTGGGAAGCCTGACAACGAATTTAATAAATGTATTGGAGGAGAATAATAGGATAAATTTATTTGAAATTATTTCTTATAAGTTTATAGAATTATATAAAGAGCAGAAAGGGATTCAATCAGCAATAGTAACAACTGCTATTCCTTTAAACAAAGAAATAGAAGATCAAGTTTTAGAAACTATGTCAAAATTGACAAATAAAAAAACTACCCTAATAAATAAAGTAGATAAAAGCTTAATAGGAGGGTTTGTATTAAGATTAGGAGATATAGAGTATAATGCGAGCTTTAAAAATAAACTAAAAAATATAAAGCAAGAATTTAATAAAAACACGAATTTATCAATAACATAGATTATGGCAGAAATTAAGCCTGCTGAAGTTTCAGCAATTTTAAAACAACAACTTACAGGACTAGATGATTCGGCCTCATTAGATGAGGTTGGAACAGTGCTACAAGTTGGAGATGGTATTGCGAGAGTGTACGGTCTTTCTAATGTTCAATATGGAGAATTAGTTCAGTTTGATTCTGGCCTAGAAGGAATTGTCCTTAATTTAGAAGAAGATAATGTAGGAGTAGTACTATTAGGACCGTCTAAGCAAATTAAAGAAAGAGATACGGTTAAAAGAACACAAAGAATTGCATCTATTGAAGTAGGGGAGAAAATAGTAGGAAGAGTTGTAAATTCTCTAGGAAAGCCAATTGATGGAAAGGGAAATATTGAGGGAAAACTTTATGAGATGCCCTTAGAAAGAAAAGCCCCGGGAGTTATTTTTAGACAACCGGTTAGTGAGCCACTTCAGACAGGAATAAAGTCAATAGACGCCATGATCCCAGTAGGCAGAGGTCAAAGAGAGCTAGTTATTGGAGACAGGCAGACAGGAAAAACTACTGTGTGTATTGATACTATTTTAAATCAAAAAGAATTTTATGACGCAGGAGAACCTGTTTATTGTATTTATGTAGCAATTGGTCAAAAAGCTTCTACGGTTGCAGGAATTGCAAAAATGTTAGAGAATAAAGGTGCATTGGCCTATACCACTATAGTAGCTGCTAACGCTTCTGATCCTGCTCCAATGCAAGTTTATGCGCCATTTGCGGGAGCAGCAATTGGAGAATTTTTTAGAGATACAGGAAGACCTGCTTTAATAATTTATGATGATTTATCTAAACAAGCTGTTGCATATCGTGAGGTGTCATTGCTTTTAAGAAGACCTCCAGGAAGAGAAGCTTATCCAGGAGATGTTTTTTATTTGCACTCAAGATTATTAGAAAGATCTTCAAAAGTAATAGCGGACGATAGGATTGCTAAAAACATGAATGATTTGCCAGATTCTCTAAAATCACTAGTAAAAGGAGGAGGCTCACTTACGGCACTTCCTATTATTGAAACTCAAGCAGGGGACGTATCTGCTTATATTCCAACAAATGTAATTTCAATTACTGATGGTCAAATTTTTTTAGAATCAAATTTATTTAACGCGGGCGTTAGGCCAGCTATTAACGTAGGGATTTCTGTTTCTAGAGTTGGAGGATCGGCTCAAATTAAATCAATGAAAAAAGTTGCTGGAACGCTAAAATTAGATCAAGCACAATATAGAGAGCTAGAAGCTTTTGCAAAATTTGGCTCTGATTTAGATGATGCCACTTTAAATGTCCTTGAAAAAGGGAAAAGAAATGTGGAAATATTAAAACAAGCACAAAATGATCCATTTACTGTAGAAGACCAAGTGGCAATAATTTTTGCAGGGGCCAAAAACTTACTTAGAAAGGTGCCCGTTAATAAAGTGAAAGAATTCGAAAGACAGTATATAGATTTTCTAAATGCTAAACATAGAAAAACTATGGATATAATTAAATCAGGGAAGCTTACGGATGAGGTTGTAGATGTTTTAACTAAAACTGCTGAAGAACTGAGCTCTTCATATTAATAACTAAAAGATGGCGAATCTTAAAGAAATTAGAATTAGAATAGGATCGGTTTCTTCTACTATGCAGATAACGAGCGCTATGAAAATGGTCTCAGCTGCAAAATTAAAAAAAGCTCAAGATGCTATTACAGCTATGCGCCCTTATTCTAATAAGCTTTCGGAGTTAATGCAAAGGTTTAGTGGTGCAAGCGGAACAGGCGAAAAAAGTTTTACTAATAAAAGAAAAATAAAAAAAGTTTTAGTTATAGCAATTAGTTCTAACAGAGGCCTTTGTGGCGCGTTTAATGCAAATATTGCTAAAGAAATTAATATTATTAAGTCTAGGGATGAATTTAAAAAGGCTGAAATAGATTTTTTAACTATTGGAAAAAAAATAAAGGATACTCTTGAGAAAACTGAAAAAATTATTCAAAATGACAGCGATGTATTTGACGATTTAAATTATGAGCGCGTTTCGAAAATTACAGAAAAATTAATGGAGTTATTCCTTACTCAAGAATATGATCACATGGAAATTGTTTACAATTCTTTTAAAAATGCAGCGACTCAGATTATTAAGTCAGAACAATTCTTGCCAATTCCATTAAATGAAAAAGAAGAATCAGAGAATGCATTATATATTTTTGAGCCATCACTAGAATTAATTGTAAGCACTTTAATTCCAAAATCTTTAAAAATGCAATTGTTCAAAGCAATTAGAGATTCTTTTGCTAGCGAACATGGAGCTAGAATGACAGCTATGCATAAAGCTACAGACAATGCATCTGAGCTTCGAGATGAATTAAAGCTTACTTATAACAAGGCCAGACAAGCTTCAATCACTAATGAAATTTTGGAAATAGTTGGAGGAGCAGAGGCCCTCAATGGCTAAGCTTTAATTTATTTTAATTCGGTAATTTTATTAAAACAAAACCCTTTTATGATTATTAAAGTAATAAATAAATCTTCTAATCCCTTGCCACACTATGAATCTCCTCTTTCAGCAGGGCTGGACATTAGAGCATTTTTAGAGGAGAGTATATTTTTAAAACCACGTGAAAGAGCCTTAGTAAAGACAGGGCTCTATATTGAATTAGAAAAAAATTATGAGGCACAAGTTCGTCCTAGAAGTGGGATTGCATTAAAAAAAGGGATAACGGTATTGAATTCACCAGGAACAATAGATGCAGATTATAGGGGCGAAATAGGAGTAATCTTAATCAACCTGTCAAATAAAAACTTTGAAATAAAATCTGGAGACAGAATAGCACAATTAGTTATTTCTAAACACGAAAAAATTGAATGGCAAACAACAGAATTACTGTCAGATTCAAATAGAGCTGCAAAAGGGTTTGGAAGTACAGGCATCAAATAAAAAGAGATGAAAATAATTATACCCATGGCAGGAATAGGCTCTAGATTAAAGCCGCAAACTCTTATTGTACCAAAGCCTCTTATTCCAATCGCAGGGAGCCCTATTCTAAATCAGTTGGTAAAAGAGGTCGTCAAATTAATTGATGAACCAATTGAAGAAATGGTATTTATCGTCGGGAATCCTTTAATTTTTGGAGATCCAATTATAAAGGAGCTTAATGATTTAGCAAAAAGATATAACTCTAAAGCCATAATCTACAGGCAACTAAAGCCATTAGGAACAGGACATGCGATTATGTGCGCAAAGGAATCTTTAAAAGGCAATGCTGTTGTGATGTATCCAGACACATTAATTAGAGTAGATGAGACTTTTGATAAAAGCTCCGATGTTGTGATTTGGACTAAACAAGTTGAAAACCCTGAAGCTTATGGCGTAGTTAGATTAAATTCAAATAAAGAAATAATAGATTTAGTGGAAAAGCCTTTAACCTTTATCTCTGATTTGGCTGTAATAGGAATTTATTATTTTAAGGAGATATCTCAGCTTAAAAATCAGCTAGAAATAGTTATTGCTAATAATAAAATGAATTCTGGGGAGTTTCAAATCAATGATGGGCTATTGGCAATGATGAAAAATGGAAAAAAATTTTCAGCGGGGAAAGTTATAGAATGGCTAGATTGCGGGGATGTTAAAAAGGCAATTATTGCAAACAAAAAAATGCTTGCTTTTATGCAGGAGGACAAGGGAGGGTTAATTTCCAAAAACATAGACACAATAAACTCAAAGATTATTCCACCGTGTTTTATAGCAGATAATGTTATAATAAAAAATAGTAAAATTGGACCCTATGTTTCAATTGGCCCAGGGTCGGAAGTATTAGACTCAAGGATTTCAAATAGTATAATTCAGATGAATTCCAAAATAAAAAATGCCAATATTGAAAACTCTATGATAGGCAATAATTGTAAATATAATGGCAAAGGCAAACAAATAAATATTGGAGATTTCAGCGAGTTGATTTAACTTGCTAGAAATGAAAAAAACAATTTTTTTATTTTCTTTATTAATAATAGGATGTAATGCTTTAAAAAAGGCAGAATATAGAACGGACCTTAAAAAACTTTCTACCAAATCATTAATTAATGAAATTGAAAAAAGAAGTCCAAATTTTAATTTTATTGTTTATAGGGCACAAGCCACATTGGCAGAAGAAAATTCTACAAATCAATTTAATATTGGTATAAGAATAAAAGAAAACGAAAAAATATTAATTAGCGGGTCTTTATTAATCCCATTGTTTAAAGGGCTATTAACTAGAGATCAGATAAGTTTTTATGAAAAAATAAGCAGATCTTATTACAAAGGCAGCTACGCATCCTTTTCAAAAAAATTCAATCAAGAATTAACTTTAAGGTCATTACAAAACTTAATTATAGGGCTTCCTATAATTAAGTTAACGGAAAAGAAATGGAAGCAAACAATTAAGAATCAAACGTATAGTTTAGAAGCATTTTCGAAAAAAAATAATGTTACTATAAGGTATAACTTTAGCCCAATTAACTTAAGATTAATTAGCCAGTCAATCACTTTTAATAACAATCAATTAATGGTTAAGTATGGGAAATATAAGATTACAAAAGGGAAGTTATTCCCGCAAGAAATAGAAATATTTTTGCGCTCAGGCAGCAAAGAGCTAACAACATCTCTTAACTTAAAAATAAACAAATTAGGAAGCCCGGTCTCCTTCCCATTCAAAATTCCCAAAGGATATAAGCCTATTAAGCTATGATTTTTAAAACTAGAGTCAGATATTTTTATGTTTATGTTTTTTTGTTACTATTTATAAATTATGGTTTTTCTCAGACTAACACAAGAGAAAAATTAGAGCTAAAGAGAGCAGAAATACAAAAAGAAATTAAGAAAATAAATGAATTATTATTTAGCAATAAAAGGAAGAAAACAGCAGTTTATTCAGATATTGAAAACCTAAGCTTGAAAATTCAAAGAAAAGAAGAATTGGTCAAGCTTACAAATCAGCAGATTAATCTTTTAAATAATACAATAGAAAGAAATCAAAAGGAGGAAGACTCATTAGAATCTAATGTAATAGAGATAAAAAAGGCTTATCAGGAAATGATTTTAAAGTCGTATAAAACAAAATCAGGCAAAAGCAGATTAATGTTTTTATTATCATCGGAAAGTTTTTTTCAAGCATACAAACGCATTCAATATATTAAACAATTTAGTCTTTTTAGAAAAAACCAAGCAAATAAAATTTTGTTTTTAATTAATGAAATAGAAGAGATAAATAAAGAACTAAATTTTCAAAAAACAAAAAAAGAGGATTTGCTAAAAAGCAATAGATCTATACAAAAATCTTTAGAATCAGAAAAAAAGGAATCCAATATATTAGCATATGAATTAAGAAGAAAGGAAAAAAAATATCGTGATGAAATTGTTAACAAACAAAAGTTAAGCCTTCAAATAGATAAAGAAATAGAAAGGCTTATAAGGGAAGCAATTGCTAAATCTAACAAGGAAAAAAACAAATCAGACAGCTTTAACTTGACACCTGAAGCAAAAGAATTATCAAAAAACTTTGTTTTAAATAAGGGAAAATTACCCTGGCCAGTGATAAGAGGAGTTGTGATTCAAACGTTTGGCACCCAGCCACATCCAGTAGTAAAAACAGCGAAGATTAAAAGTAATGGAATAATTATTGCTACAGCTAAGGGCGAAAAAGTAAAAACAGTATTTGATGGAGTGATATTATCAGTGCTACAATTTAAAGGAAGCAACCCTACAGTTTTAGTTCAACACGGGAACTATATAACAGCTTATAAAAACCTTTCTAAAGTATATATAAAAAAAGGAGACAAAGTTGTGTCAAATCAAAATATTGGAGAGGTTTTCACAAACAATTCAACAGGAAACTCTACAATTCAGTTCAGTATTTTTCAAAACACAAAGCCTATAAACCCTTTGTTCTGGATTATTAAAATGTAGAGTCAATTGTGCTTAGACAGCATTTTTTCCAAATATTTTCCAAGAATATCAAACTCTAAGTTAACAGTATCTCCTACTTTTAAAGTCTTAAAATTAGTGTTACTATAGGTATAAGGGATTATAGCAACACTGAAACTATTATTGTTTGATCCAAATACTGTTAAGCTAATTCCGTTTATGGCTATTGAGCCTTTTTCTACAGTAATGTTGTTTGATTTGCTATACTTAATAGTAATAATCCAACTGCCATCCTTTTCTACAATATCAGCACATTTTCCAACCTGATCAACATGCCCTTGAATCATATGACCATCTAATCGATCACCCATTTTCATTGCCCTCTCTAGATTTATTTCATTTCCAACTTTCCAGGAACCTATACTACTTTTTGAAATTGTTTCTTCAATAGCTGTCACAACATATTCCTTGTAATTGACATCAACAACCGTTAAGCAAATTCCATTATGAGACACGCTTTGGTCAATTTTAAATTCATTTGCCAAATCGCTTTTTAATGTAATGTGTAAGTTCCCTTTTTCCCTTTCTAATTTAGAAATAACAGCTATTGTTTCTATAATTCCAGTAAACATATTGTTTATTTTATATATATATTTAGCCTTATAAAATTAGTGATAAATACTATAAATATTTATGGAAGAAAAATTATTGCCTATTGTTGGAATTTCATGTGGTGATCCAAACGGAATTGGAATAGAAATAATTTTAAAATCTCTTCATGACAAACGTATTCTTGAATTTTTTACCCCAGTTATTTTTTCTAATTATCAATTGCTCTCTTCCCAAACATCCTTTTTCAATTTAGATCTAAAATTTAATAAAATAAAGTATGGAGTACACGCAAAAAAAGGACAAATAAATGTAGTTAATGCTTGGGAGAATGAATTTATCATAGAATTTGGAAAATCTACAAGGACTTCAGGGGAGATGTCATATAAATCATTAGAATTAACAACAATGGCGATTGTCGATAACAATATAGATGTAATGGTGACTGCGCCAATTAATAAAAAGAATATACAAAATGAGAAATTTAGTTTCCCTGGACATACTGATTATTTGTCGTCTAAATTTAACGGCGAAAGCCTTATGTTCATGATTAGCGAGAGGTTAAAAATAGGACTTTTAACAGACCATGTTTCAATTAATAAGGTTGTCTCTAAAATTAATACTGAAAAAATTAAAAAAAAGATTTCTATAATGGAAAAATCTTTAGTAATGGATTTTGGAATTATAAAACCTAAAATAGGAGTGCTTTCTATTAACCCTCATGTTGGCGATGGAGGGATTATTGGAAATGAAGATGAAGATATTTTAATTCCAGCATTAATGGATATTTCAAAATCAGGAACTTTAGTTTCTGGGCCTTATTCAAGCGATAGTTTTTTTGGCTCTGGACTTTATGAAAGCTATGATGCAATTTTAGCTATTTATCATGATCAAGGACTTATTCCTTTTAAAACACTTTCATTTAGAGAAGGAGTTAATTTTACTGCTGGACTTGATAAAATTCGAACCTCGCCTGATCATGGAACAGCCTACGATATAGCAGGAAAGAATATAGCAGACCCTGCTTCTTTTAAAAATGCTGTTTTTTCTGCAATAGATATTTATAAAAACAGAGTTTCTCATAAAAAAATGTTAGAAACTCCTTTTTTAGAGTCAAAAAATAAAAGGAATAACAAATAGTCTTTCTCTTTTTAAAATTACTTATATTCGCGTCCTTAAACAAGGATAACAAATGAAATTCTTGACTCAATATGCAATTAATTTTGGAAGATTAATAGAAGGAAAACATGAATTTCAGTTTCAATTAAAAAAGAAGTTCTTTGCACATTTTGACTATGATGAATTTAATAGCTGTAAAATAACTGCCAAGGTTAAATTAATTAAAAAGCTTAATTTATTAGAATTAGAGTTTTGTTCTTATGGAATGATTAATTTGAATTGCCACGTTTCTAATGAGGCATTTGATTACGTTCATAATTCAAACATGGATTTAGTAGTTAAGTTTGGCTCTAATTATAATAATGACAATGATGAGCTTTTAATTTTACCTAAAGGGTCTCATGAATTAAACATATCACAGCAATTATTTGAAATGATAGTGTTATCTTTGCCAATAAAAATAATTCATCCTGGTATCATAGATGGATCATTAAAATCAGACACTTTAAGCAGATTAAAAATATACGAATCAAAATTTAAAGATAAAGCTTATAAGAGGGACCCTAGGTGGGATAAATTAAAAGATTTAAAATAAGATAGTTATGGCGCATCCTAAAAGAAAAATTTCTAAAACAAGAAGAGATAAAAGAAGAACACATTATAAAGTGGCAGACTCTCAAATAGCTATTTGTAAAACAACTGGAGAGGCTCATTTGTATCATAGAGCTCATTGGCATGAAGGCAAACTTTATTATAGAGGAAAAGTATTAATAGACAATACTGAAGAAGCCTAGAGTTTTATACTAAAAAATGTGTTTTTTGCCATTTTTTTATCATTTTTTATCATTTTTTACCATTTTTTACCATTTTTTTACCATTTTTGACTAAAATTCAAAAAAACAAATTTGAATATAATCAACGCCTCAATCACTGGGCATCATTTTTAAAATGGGGATATAACAGTTAAAAAAAACAATCATTATGAATATAAAAGACATACAACAATTAATAAAATTTGTAGCAAAGTCTGGCGTTAGTGAAGTAAAAATAAAATCGAAAGATCTTAAAATAGGAATTAAAACGGGCGCAGGCACTAAGCCGGTTGTTTACAAAGAAAGCCCGACAATTGTTCCACAGACTAATATTTCTCAAACTTCAGAATCTAAATCAGATCAAGTTTTAGAAAACAAAAAAACAGAAGAAGAAAGTAATTTACTAACCATTACATCCCCAATTATAGGGACATTTTACAGAAAACCATCTCCTGATAAACCAAATTTTGTTGAAAAAGGAGATGTAATCTCAGAAGGGGATGTACTATGTGTTATAGAAGCAATGAAATTATTTAATGAAATTGAGGCTGAATTTTCAGGCAAAATTGTCAAAATTTTGGTTGACGATGCCTCCCCAGTTGAATTTGATCAACCTTTGTTTTTGATTGACCCCTCTTAAAGTAAATATTGTATTTAAAAAAATATAAAATGTTCAAAAAAATTTTAATTGCTAATAGAGGTGAAATAGCGCTAAGAATAATAAGAACCTGTAAAGAAATGGCAATAAAAACAGTTGCTGTATATTCTTTAGCCGACGAAGAAAGTTTGCATGTTCGTTTTGCGGATGAAGCAGTATGTATTGGACCTCCCAGTAGTTCAGAGTCATATTTAAAAATAGCAAACATTATAGCAGCAGCTGAAATAACTAATGCAGATGCAATTCATCCTGGCTATGGGTTTTTATCAGAAAATGCTCGTTTTTCAAAAATATGTGAAGAACATAAAATTAAATTTATTGGAGCATCTGCAGAAATGATTGAAAAAATGGGAGATAAAGCTTCTGCGATATCAACTATGAAAGAAGCAGGGATCCCAACTATTCCAGGATCTGAGGGAGTAGTTGAAACTTTAGATGAGGCAAAAAAAATAGCTAAAAAAATAGGCTACCCTATTATGATTAAGGCTACAGCAGGAGGTGGCGGGAAAGGTATGAGAGCAGTATGGAAAGAAAAAGATTTTTCAAACTTATGGGAAAGCGCTAAAAATGAGGCACAGGCTTCTTTTGGGAATGATGAAATTTATATGGAAAAACTAGTTGAGAATCCTCGACATATCGAAATTCAAATTGTGGGAGATAAATTTGGGAGAGCCTGTCATTTGTCTGAAAGAGATTGTTCAATTCAAAGAAGGCATCAAAAACTTACAGAAGAAACACCTTCTCCATTTATGACAGATACATTAAGAAATAAAATGGGCAAGGCGGCAGTACAAGCAGCAGAATTTATTAAATATGAAGGCGTGGGGACAATAGAATTTTTAGTTGATAAGGACAGAAATTTTTATTTTATGGAAATGAATACAAGAATTCAGGTTGAACATCCAATAACAGAGCAGGTAATAGACTATGATTTAGTCAAAGAACAAATTAAGGTAGCAGCTGGAATTAAGATTACAGGAAATCATTATTTGCCAAAACTGCATTCTATAGAATGCAGAATTAATGCAGAAGATCCTTATACTGGATTTAGGCCGTCTCCAGGAAAAATTACTAATCTTCATTTGCCTGGAGGACATGGAGTCAGATTAGATACGCATGTATATAGTGGATATGTTATTCCCCCAAATTATGACTCTATGATTGCAAAATTAATTGTTACAGCACAAAATAGAATGGAAGCAATCCAAAAAATGAAGAGAGCTTTGGATGAATTTATAATAGAGGGAATAAAAACCACAATTCCTTTTCATAGGCAATTAATGGATGATGAAGACTATATTTCAGGGAATTATACTACAAAATTTATGGAGGAATTTGAAATAAAATAGATTTAATTTACAAACCCTTTTTTAATTAAATATTCAGCAATTTGAATAGTGTTAGTTGCAGCACCTTTTCTAAGATTATCTGTAACTACCCAAAGGTTTAAACTGTTTTTTTCAGAAAAATCTTCTCTAATTCGGCCAACAAAGACCTCATCTTTTCCTTTGCAAAATAAAGGCATAGGATATTTTAATTGTGCGGGATCATCTTTAACGATTACACCAGAAGCATTGGTTAATAAATTGTTTATTTCCGATATCTCAAAAGAATTTAAGAGTGTAATATTTATTGATTCACTGTGCCCTCCAATTACAGGAACTCTTACAGCAGTTGCACTGATTTTAATAGTAGGATCAAGAATTTTATGAGTTTCATTTGAAAGTTTCATCTCCTCTTTAGTATATCCATTTTCTAGGAAATCGTCGCAGTGAGGAATGGCATTTTGATGTATAGGATAATTATAGGCCATTTCACCATTTTCACCCTTGGACTCACTCTCTAATTGTTTTACAGCTTTCATGCCTGTCCCAGTAACAGACTGATACGTAGAAACTATAATTCTTTTTATTTTATATTTTTTATGAATTGGAGCTAAAACCATTAACATTTGAATAGTGGAGCAGTTAGGATTTGCAATTATTTTATCTTCTGAGCTTAAAAGTGAGCCGTTAATTTCAGGTATGATTAGTTTTTTATCATCATCCATTCTCCATGCTGAGGAGTTATCAATTACAACCGCACCTTTTTCAACAAATTTTGGAGCCCACTCTAAAGCAACTTCTCTTCCTGCAGAAAAAATGGCAATGTCAGCATTAAGCTTTATAGCTTTTTCAAGACCAATGACGGAATAGGATTTGTTCAAAAAATCAATTTGTTTGCCAATGGAAGCAGGAGACGCTACAAGAAATAATTCTTCAAATAATAAATTGCGCTCCTTTATAAGATCAAGAATCGCCCCTCCTACCATGCCGGTTGCCCCGATTAATGCAATTTTCATATAAAAGATATTAAACAGCAAAAATAATTATTTCAATAGACATAAAAAGTCTTAACTGTTTTTAGATCATTTTTTATTTTTTTTGTTAAAAACAAAACAATTTAATTTATAATAACTCTTTTGATTCTTTTGGATAGAGAAGCTAAAATTTCATAAGAAATAGTGTCAATGGATTTTGTAAATTCATCTGCTGAAACATTTTTGTCATCAAAAATTATTACCTGATCACCTTCTTTGCAGACTATTTTGGAAATGTTAATCATCATCATGTCCATACAAACATTCCCAATAATCGGGGCGAATTTTCCATTGACCATCACCTTACCATTTCCATTTCCATATAACCTACTAATCCCATCCGCATGCCCAATAGGAAGTGTTGCTGTAGTAATATTATTAGTGGCAATAAAGCCTTTGTTATAGCCAACAGAATCTCCTTTTTTAATTTTATGGATTTGAGAAATAACAGTTTTTAAATTAATTACAGGCTTTAAGGCATTTTTGTATTTATTGTCATTTCCAAAGCCATATAGTCCAATTCCTGTACGAACCATTTCATACTGAGCCTCAGAAAAATTTAAAATACCAGAGGTATTAAGAATATGTCTTTTAATTTTTACACCAATTTTATTTTGAAAATATTTAGCTAATGATGAAAATTTTTTTATTTGATCATTGGAAAAGTTCTTTTCATTTTCATCTTCTGAAGCTCCTAAGTGGGAAAAGATGTAAGTTGGCTTTAATCCATTAAGATGATCAATTAAACTATCTATTTGATTTTCATGAAATCCTAGTCTGTTTAATCCAGTATTAAACTTAATCTGAAAAGGATAATTTTTTTGGAATTTAGCACTGGACATAAAGGCTTTTAAAATTCTAAAAGAATATATGCTTGGTTCAAGATTGTATTCAATAATTGTATTGAAATCATTAATTTGAGGATGAAGAACAAGAATAGGAGACATAATTCCTTTTTTTCTCAACGCTAATCCCTCACTAGTATATGCAACAGCCAAATAATCAATTTTTTGTTTTTCAAGCTCCTTGGAAATTATGAATGCATCTGCACCATAGGAAAATGCTTTGACAACAGCCATTATAAGAGTATTTGGATTTAATTTGGACTTTAAAAAACGTAGATTATTCTTTAGATTTTTTAAGCTAACCTCTACAACAGTTTGCTGGATTGCCATTATTTCTTTTTTTCTCTTTTCTCCATTCTTTTTATAAATGCACCCCTAGAAAGGGGTTCATATTCCTTTTTTTCTCCAACTAAAATTAGATCATTAGTGGTATTTTTTCTATAACTATAATTAGCTAATTCTCCAGTGTCAATACAAACAGCATGTACTTTAGTAATCTCTTCTGCACAGGCCATTAGATTAGGCATCGGGCCAAAAGGATTTCCTTTATAGTCCATGTCTAAACCCGAAACAATCACTCTACACCCATCATTTGCCAATTTATTACAAACCGCAACTAAATCTTGGTCAAAAAATTGAGCTTCATCTATTCCTATTACATCATAATTTTTTGAACAAGAATAAATTTCTTGAGCATTTTCTACTACTCTAGCTCCAATTTCATTTTTGCCATGGGAAATTATTTTATTCTTTGGACTTCTGGAATCGGTTTTAGGCTTAAATACTACAAATTTTTCTTTATCAAGCGCAGCTCTTTTCAATCTTTTTATTAACTCTTCTGTTTTACCAGAAAACATGGATCCGCTAATAACCTCTAGCCTTCCTTTTGAGTTGTTTTTATTTCCAATCATTTTAAACTTATTGATATTATTCCCAAAGTAGTTAACTTTAACGGTTTGACAAATGTCCAAAAATTAATTCAACATGGCAAAACTATATATTGTCCCTACACCAATTGGAAATCTTGATGACATTACAATTAGAGCAATAAAAACTTTAGAAGAGGTTGATTTAATATTATGTGAAGACACTAGAAGAAGCAAAAAATTATTAAATCACTTTAATATTAAGGGGGAATTAAGATCTCACCATAAATTCAATGAACATGATGAAGTTGAGATTATAATTAATAAAATCCAAAAAGGGATTAATGTAGCTCTTATTTCAGATGCAGGAACTCCTGGAATTTCGGACCCCGGGTTTTTAATTGGAAGAACTTGCTTAAAAAATGACATAGAAATTGAATGTCTTCCTGGGCCAACGGCTCTTATTCCTGGACTGCTGGTCAGTGGAATTTCAGCAGATAAATTTGTTTTTGAAGGATTCTTGCCTATTAAAAAGGGAAGAAAAAAAAGACTTTCTATTCTTTCTTCAGAAACAAGAACGATGATATTTTATGAATCCCCTCACAAATTAATAAGGACGTTAATTGATTTCAAAAATACCTTTGGCTCAAATAGAAGAATTTCTCTATCAAGAGAATTAACAAAGCTCTATGAAGAAACCTTAAGAGGAACAATTAGTGAAATTATAGATTTATGTCAAAAAAAGAAGCCTAAAGGAGAGTATGTTATTGTTGTGGAAGGAATAGAATAATAAGATGAATTGGATAATAGAAGAAAACACAGATAACCGGACTATTGAACAGCTTTCAAAAGAACTTAATGTTAATAAGATCATTTCTTCTATGCTTGTAAAAAGAGGAATTAAAACTTTTAATCAAGCAAAAGATTTTTTCAGACCAAAGATTAATCAACTACATGATCCTTTTTTAATGAAGGATATGAATGAGGCAGTAAACAGGATATTACAAGCGATTGAGAATAAGGAGCCCATGATGATTTTTGGAGACTACGATGTAGACGGCACCTCTTCAGTCGCACTTTTAAGCTCGTTTTTAAAGGATATTGGAGCCAAGCTTTCTACCTATATTCCTGACAGAAACAATGAGGGCTATGGAATATCTTTAAAGGCAATTGACTTAGCTGAAAAAAATAAAGAAACCTTGATAATTGCTCTGGATTGTGGAATTAAAGCGAATGATCAAGTACAATATGCTTTAAAAAAAGAAATAGATTTTATTATTTGTGATCACCATAATCCAAGTAATCAATTGCCAAATGCATATGCAATTTTAAATCCTAAAAGAAAAGATTGTAAATATCCGTTTAAAGAATTGTGTGGATGTGGTGTTGGATTTAAATTGATTCAGGCAATTAATCAAAGAAAAGGTTTAGAAATGGAAAATATTATTCATTACTTGGATTTAGTAGCTGTAGCTATTGCAGCAGACATTGTTCCTTTGATTGGTGAAAATAGGATTTTAACTTATGTCGGACTACAGGTTATAAATTCTAATCCACGACTGGGGCTTCATTGTCTATTACAGAATAATAATAAGAAAGAGTTTAATGTTGGAGATCTGATGTTTTATGTAGGGCCAAGAATTAATGCAGCTGGCAGAATGGATCATGCCTCCTTGGCCTTAGAATTGCTTTTGGAAAAAGAGTTAGATAAAGGAAAAAAATTAGCTGAGAAAATAGAGGAATTAAATATTCAAAGAAGGGAAATAGAAAAGAATATTACGGAGCAAGCGTTAAAAAAAATAGACAACGAGAACAAACTAAATTCTAATTCAACAGTTGTTTTTGAAAAGTCTTGGAATAAAGGAGTGATCGGGATAGTAGCATCAAGATTAATAGAAAAACATTATAAACCAACAATAGTTTTTTGTAAATCAAAAGAAGGAAACTTAACAGGATCGGCCAGATCCATTAAAGATGTTGATTTATATAAAATATTAGAAAAATGTAAAGCTAACATTTTAAAATTTGGAGGCCATAAGTATGCAGCAGGGCTAACTATTGAAGAGAACGATTATGCAAGTTTTAAAGAAAGTTTTGAAAAGGCAGTTGGGGATTATATTAACAATAAGCTGCCAGAGAATGAAATTAGAATAGAATCAAAAATCGAATTAAGCTCAATAACTCCAAAATTTTTTAGAATTTTAAATCAATTTGAGCCTTTTGGACCTGGGAATAGAAGGCCAATATTCTTATCTGAACATTTAAGCCTGAAAGGAGGATTAAACAAAATAGGGAAAAACAGGGAGCATCTTAAATTAAGTGTTTCACAGGAATCAGATAAAACATTTTCAGCAATTGGATTTTGGCTTTCTGAAAAAGCAACTAGCATTTCATCCAATTCCACTTTTTCAATGTTGTATACAATTGATGAAAACACATGGAACGGCATTACAACCATTCAATTAAAAATCAAGGATATTAAATAAAAAAGCCTCTTAAAAATAAGAGGCTTTTTTATTAAAAAAATGTTTGAAAATTAGAATCTATAAGTAAATCCTAGATTCCAAGTTCTTCCCCAGCCAGGAAAAACTCTATTTTTTTCATTAACTCCTAACCAGGTAGGATCTCCAGGACTTGCGAGGATATTAGTTGCTGATTCAGCTATATAGTGGGTGTCAAATAAGTTATTTACGTTTAATCTTAAATAAATTTTTTCTTTAGCAATAGACAACTTATATGATGCTCCAAAATTAAACAGTTCATATGCTGGAATCTTCATTGCCATATCACCATCTGTATCAAAATCTTCCGGATTGAAGTTAGCGTATAGTTCAGATGCAGAGAACATACTCACATTAAATCCGAATAAGTCAGTAGGGCTAACTTTAAGGTTTATTCTTGAAGTAGTTTGCGCAGCATCACCTACCTTAACTCCATCTAGGAATAATGTTGCAGTCCCAATTTTTTCTCTAGCTGTATTAAATACATCCGCTGTAACATCACTTCCATATTCATAGTTTCCTAAAGATAACATCCCTTGGACAGTTACGAATGGGCTAATCTGATATTCTCCATCAAACTCAAAGCCAGAGTGAACTTGTTTTATCCCATAATAATTAGCAGTTCCTCTATTACCACCAACAGAGACACCATCTGATAAGAATCGGTCTTCCCATGTAGTTTTATATACATTTATATTCATTCTTAGTTTACTTGAAACATATCCATATCCAGCCTCCATACCAGTTACAGTTTCATTTTTTAAGTCGGGATTCAAAGTATTAGAGTAATTAATATAAACTGCATCAAAATTTGGCTGCTTAGAATAATAGCCTCCATTGACATATACATTACTTTTTATATCAAAGTTATAATTTACTCCTGCTTTAACATTTCCTCCTGTAATGTTTTTCCAGCTTGAAGTTGCTGTTCCTACTTGATTGAAATACTCTATTCTTTGGAAGCCTTGATTAGAAACTGCTCCTTGAAGAAAAGCAGCAACATTATTATGTTTGTATTTAAGTTGAGTAAATGCTCCAGTCCATCTAACTAATCCATCATTATGGTAGTCTATTTTTTCCTCTTTATCAGTGTCTCTAAAAACATTCCATAAACTTCCTAGGTTTGAGCTGTATTCAGTTGTTCGTACAGCACTTCCTTTACCATTAATGGACTTATCAGCATAGTTTTTATTATCAAAATCTCTATAGCCATCAGCTCCAAGTAAGTTGTCTAATCTTCTGTAGTGTATCCCCTTATAAGACCTAATATCAACTCCGAAGTCAAGGGAAAATTTATCATTAAGCTTCTTTTTAAGATTAATAAGGCTTCCAACAAAATTATGAGAATTTACAGAGGCTCTTCTAACTATTCCATTTCTTTTTACTCCATTTACTCTTTCGTCTTGATCATTAACTATGAACAATCCAGTAGCAGCATCTTTGGAGTTTGCAGCTGTTTTGCCCTGGTAAAAAGTAGTAGAAACGCCACTGTTATATGAATATATTTTATCATAGTTCACATGACCATTTATTGGGTTTCTAAAAGCATACCCTCCATTATAATTCAAATCTCCACTGGCATATTGATAACCATAGGCTCTACCTATATCTCCAGTTCCACCTCCTCTACCAATTGAGTAATAAACAGAAGCAGAAAGGTCAGTAGTTTCGTTTATATTATATTCCCAGTTAATTGAAGCAAGTGGTTTGTGATAGAAATTTTTTCTCCAGTTAAATTCTTGACCATTTAAATAACCATGATTGTAGTTATAACGAATTCCATATTGTTTATACTGTGCCCCCAAAGCCATATTATAAAAGCTCCCAGTTCTTTGATGATGAGTTTGTGGAGCTCCAGTAATTATTAGCTGAACATTGTGTTTGTTTGAACTGTCTCTCCATCCATATCCTAAAAAGTAATTGTAACCCTCAAACATTGTTCCGTCTACATACCCATCTCCAGCTGTTCGAGAGAACAATAACGACAAAGCATGACCTCCATCCATTTCACCCGTGTTGTAGGAAGCAACAGTTTTTCCATAACCATCATTACCAACCATAGCGGCAATTCTACCTCCTTCACTTAGTTCTGTAGATTTAGTTAAAACATTAATTGTTCCACCAACAGATGAGATAGCTAGTTTAGAAGCTCCAAGCCCCCTTTGAACTTGCATCGCGGACACAACATCTGAAAGCCCAGACCAGTTAGACCAATAAACCCTTCCATTTTCCATGTCATTTACAGGAATTCCATTAATCATAACTGCAGTGTTTTGGGAATCAAACCCTCTTACATTAATTCTGGAATCTCCAAAAGCCCCTCCCGCTTTTGTTGCATACACCCCAGGAGTAGCATTAAGCATTTCAGGGAGTTCAAGATTACCAATTCTTTCTTGAATATCAGCAGCAGTTAAAGTTGTAACAGTAACCGCTTGATCTCTATTCATAGCAAAATCTGCAGTTCCAAATACAGTTATTCCAGATAATCCGGAAACTTTTAAAGAAACAGTTATATCCATAGATTCTTCAAATTTTATTTCTTGACTAAGATATCCAACAAATGAGACGACCAAAGTACCAGGACCATCTGAAGAGATTTCAAATTTTCCATCAAAATCGGAAGAAACTCCATTTGAAGTACCTTTAATTAAGACTGTAGCTCCAGGTAGTCCTTTACCCATCTCAGAATCAACAATTGTTCCAGTTAAAATGTTTTGAGAGTAACAGAACCCTGAAACAAGAAGCGCTGTCAACATTAGAGTTAATTTTTTCATATTGTTAGTAGTTTTATAGTATAATAGCAAATGTGATTAATTTTTCGAAATAAAAGGTAAATTATAAATTAATTTTTTGAACAATTATTGTGAATAACTGTTCTAATTTTTTAAATATTTGTTTAGAAGGGAAATAGTAGAATCATCATGCTTTTGAAAATCTTTGTTTTCAAACTCTTTTAAAAGCTTAGAAGCTAACTCCTTTCCTAGCTCTACTCCCCATTGGTCGTAACTATAAATATTCCAGA
>ERZ1047985.175-NODE-175-length-53919-cov-19.915714_pt1 | contig 53919 bp, 49 predicted proteins | sample MGYA00383097_ERZ1047985 | MGnify/ENA primary metagenome ERZ1047985 (study PRJEB29581, sample SAMEA5548367) | metagenome | biome: marine; feature: coastal; material: water | depth 50 m | study: Short-term variability in the microbial, nano- and picoplankton...
ACAAAGGTGGGCTGATCAATAATTGAAGAGGACATCACCGTATCTAAAGCGTCTAAGTTACAGGTAAACAAAACTAGATCATGTTTCTTGGAGAGCGCATCAAGCACGCGCCTTAAAGACTTGGAGTACATCAAATCCAAATTTCGTCTCCCGGAAAGATATACATACTCGGAGCAACTGTTGGCTTCAGCAATACTAGCTAACTCGTTGCCTACTGTCGCCGGCAACTCCGTATCTGCCGGTTTCACAGGCCGAGAAAGGTCCACCAGCGCGACATCACGGCCAAGATTGCCTGCTGTCGCCGCTATAGTTCGCCCTAAAACGTCAGCTTTCTTTTCGCCACTGACATCACAAAGGAATACCGGCGTGCCACCGCTTAGGGTATCCAGTTCCAGCACAGTTTGACGAGCCCAGTTCAGCGGTTTTTTTTCTGTCTGTTTCTGTACATCAGCGAGGTCTTTACCCTTGAGGCGCCTGAGTGTCCTAACCTGGTACGAGTGACTTGCGTTCAGGGCATTCAGTAGGGAGGATAGTGAAAAATAGACGTTGCGTCGCACGCTTAACACTAATGCCAGCCCCGACCCCAAGAAAATACCAAGTACCAGTCCAAGAGCCAAAATCAAGTTCCTGTTTGGCTCACTGGGGCTGATCGGCACATCCGCCACCGCAAAAACTTTTGAATTGTCGGGCTTGAAGCCAGCAATAAGAGATTGACTTTTCACTTGTTGAATGAGCACTTCATAGGTTGCTTCGGCAACCATCAGGTTGCGCTTGTGCGCTGCTAGCTCCTCTGCGCTTGCGGCGTATCGTACAACGTCCTCTTCAAGTTTTTGAATTTCGCCATCCAGAGATGAGAAACGGTCCCGGACGCTCCGCTCAACCTGCTCAACAAGCCTGAAATTTGGCCAACTCCAAGCACTGTTGATTTCGCTCAGGCCCATGATCCTGCGAAAGTTTGCTTCGTCTAATTGCGGAAATCTTTTCCGCAGGCGCTCGTAGTCTTGGAAGGTTGGCTTACCTTCGGAAAGCGTGGCCTTTAGCGCCATAATTGCTTCAAGTCGGTCGGCACTTCGCTGGCGTTGCGTGCGCATGTCATCAAGCATCACAGAGCCCACTGCAAAACTTTCCACGGCTTGAGTGCTGTTTTCGAGGCTGTACTCCTTGAGAGCGTTTTGTGCGTCTTCCAAATCCTGTGATGCGTCTGCTAAAGTGCGGGAAAGATAGCGCAACTTCTCATCGACATCCTCAATGTTTTCTTGGGACGTCATTAAGATAATTTTCTTCATCAAGTGGTTAGCGATTTCTGCCGCGCGTTCTGGAACTTCATGTCGGACCGATACACTGATCGCCCCGGCGTCAGTCGTCTCCACGGCTACAAGTTTCTGATAACTTCGGATAACGTTCCAGAGTTGAATTCTCGCGGGATCTCGCTCGCTATTTTGCACACCCAAAAGCACCTTAAGGCGCGCCTTCCAGGCTGGGTCTCTATGATCAGGGTTGTAGGAATTGAAGAGTTTGTCACTTAAAAGATCTAGCTCATCAGACGCCTCTAGGATGAATTCTCGCGACATGACACGCTCAATTAAAGCGTCGGTGGCACTCCCCCCGGACGAACCAATACCGGCAAGAGCTCCAAGTGCTCCAAGCTCCGATCCCAGACCGCTCAAAAGACCGCCGCCGGAGTCATCACCGAGTGTGAATGTACTTTTAGCGATATACACCTTGTCGGCGTTTATTGCGTAGTAACCCGCGGCAACTAGAGAGAAAACACTGACGACTACAACTAAGAGCTTGTAGGCCCAAAGGGACAAAAACAGTTCCTTCAGGTCAATCTCGTCGTCACCGACTTGCGCTTGCTCGTTATTGGCCATTCAAATATCTCACGTCAGGCTGTTGCACTGCTTTACATTTCCAAGTTTCAAGATGCAATGTGCAACGCCGCGGATTTAACGCAATTGTTGGATAGCACGAGCAGACTACTGGTGCAGCTTGCTTTCACCTCAAGCTCCCGATTCTTGCAGATGCTGCGCAGCGTTTGGGGAACTGGTGGGGACCATGGGGATGATTAGTGATCATCTGACCCGGAATGATCGAGCGTTGCAGCACCGTTTACAGGACTGCGCGGCGAAGCGCGCCGTAGATGCGCTCGTTGTAACCGGTTCCCCGGAGTAAATCGTGGCAGGGTTGCCTCTGATTAAGTAGTAACTAATCTTGGCCAACCTTGCGATGCCGTCGCTTTTAACTCAAAGTTGCTTCCGGCGGGAATATAGCTTAACTTAAAGCGTCTCAGCAGTGGAGGGTAAGCTCCGTCGAACAACCCCAATTATTGTTGGTTCCAAACACAAATTCGCACATCTAAATACAGAACCGAAATACGTGCATTTTTCTAATTTTATCGAACCATTTTGCAATGAATCTTTTCATTTCAAATCCACGTTGTCGGCTCTCCTCTGGCTTGCCGAGCTTTTTGTTTGCTGTGAACCTAGCTTATCTATTGTAGCCCTGTCAGAACTCACACAGGAGAAAACCGTTTTCCAGCCGTTGCTGATCCGACGCATCTGTGGCAGTAGAGGGTCCATCCTGAGTTTTAGAGAACGAGTTTGGAATGACCGACTACACCGCCCTCCGGACCACAATGGTCGATACGCAAGTGCGTCCTTCCGATGTCACCAAATATACCGTGATCGAAGCAATGCTGAACGTCCCGCGTGAGTCGTTTGTTCCCAGAGATCGCCGGTGTGCTGCCTATGTTGGCGAGCATCTAAATTTGGGTGCGGGCCGCATCGTGATGGATCCGCGTGTGTTAGCTAAGATGCTGGATGTTCTCGATATACAGAAAGACGAACTGGTTCTGGACGTTGGGTCCGGACTTGGCTACTCGGCGGCCGTCATTGCGCGCATGGCGGAAGCAGTGATAGCAGTTGAAGATGACGAAGAGCGGGCCGCAGAGGCTCAGATGGCACTTTCCGAGCACGGTGCTGATAATGCCGTCGTACACGCGGGTGCCTTGACAGACGGCGCTGCTGAACATGGCCCTTACGACGTTATTATTATCCAAGGTGGTGTTGAGTTTTTACCTGATGGTCTGAATTTACAGTTGAAAGATGGCGGCCGTATTGTCACTCTCTTTATGGAAGGCGCGCTGGGAGCGGTTCGAATCGGATATAAAATTGACGGTGACATCAATTGGAGGCTTGTATTTAATGCGAGTGCTCCGGTTTTACCCGGTTTCGAAAAGCACCATGCCTTCAAACTGTAAGGCCCTCAAGTAAACGGGTCGCATTTTGTAGGGGACAACATGATCAATCGGCTAAAGAAAGTGGTTTCCACGGGTGCGATTATGCTGTGGGTTTCGGTAGTGTCGCTGTCCTCGGTCCATGCGGAAACATTGTCAGACGCCATGGCGGACGCCTATCGGCACAGCGGGCTTTTACAACAAAATCGCGCCCTTCTCAGAGCCGCAGACGAGGATGTGGCCTCAACACTCGCGCTGTTGCGCCCTATGATCAGTTGGTTTGGCGAGGTATCTCACAGCAATTCGGGACTGCGAACCGCTGTGACAACGCCGTCGAGTCGTTATTCCAACTCCCAAGACGTCTCCATCGGACTATCGCTTGAGTTGCTGTTGTTCGATAACGGTGGGACAAGGTTGGCGGTTGAAGCGGCCAAAGAAACTGTTTTGGCGACGCGGCAAAATCTGGTTTCTGTGGAACAATCTGTCCTTCTGGGCGCGGTCCAGTCGTTTATGGCAGTGGTTCGTGATACCGAAATTGTGCTCTTGAGACAGAATAACCTACGACTCCTTGAGCGCGAACTGCAAGCGGCAAGAGATCGTTTTGAAGTCGGCGAAGTCACCCGCACAGACGTTGCCTTGGCCGAGGCGCAATTGGAAGGTTCACGCGCCGCGCTGTCTGCGGCCCAAGGCGACCTGATCCAAAGCCAAGAGTTTTTTGCGGCAGCGGTTGGCCGGAGACCCGGGACCCTGACAGCGCCCACGAAACTTCCGTATACCGCAAAGTCGATTGATGACGCTAAGGCCGTGGCAATCCGCTCCCATCCCGACCTTGTGCGCATTCAATATGAAATTTCCGCTGCGGAATTGAACGTTTTGCGCGCAAAGTCAGATATGGGTCCAGAAATTAGTTTGTTTTCAAGATTGTCGACGGGGCAGAGTTTTGACAGTGATAGCTATGCCAATGACGCGTCCATCGGTCTAAGTCTAGGCGGTCCAATTTATCAAGGTGGCCGATTATCTGCTCTGTCGAGAAAATCGATGGCCCAAAGAGATGCGGTGCGTGCTTCACTGCATGTGGCCCGACACTTGATACGACAAGAGGCCGGCAGCTCTTGGGCTACACTGATCGCAGCAGGCGCTGCGATTCTTTCGAGCGAAAGGCAGGTTGATGCCTCACGGATAGCTTTTGAAGGGGTTCGTGAAGAGGCGAAACTGGGTGCCCGAACAACACTTGATGTTCTGACGTCTGAGCAAGATTTGCTTGATGCTCAATCTAATCTCATTGCCGCGCAGGCCGCACAGGTTGTCGCAGCCTATCAGGTTCTTTCGTCCATGGGGCTGTTGACTGTGGATCATCTGAACTTGCGTGTTGAGCAATACGATCCTGAAGCTTATTACAATTTGGCCAAAGACGCACCGACTGTTACGAGCAAACAAGGTCGTCAGCTGGATAAGATATTGAAGTCTCTTGGGAAAGAATGACTCTCCTTCCTATCGGTTGTGTGGTGATCCGGCAGTTGTTACACTTTAATTGCGCAAAGAGTGGTGAACAAAATGCCAGGGCCGGTAACAAATAACGAAATTGAAGATGTGTTGACGTCAATACGTCGTCTTGTGTCGGATAATCGAAAAGATTCTGTGAAGTCATCGCATGAGCCGTCGGAAATGGACGCGCAGGCGGTCGCAAGATCACATGCTAAGGGGACAAAGGCTGCGTCGGCTCTGGTTCTGACGCCGTCCCTTCGTGTCGAGAGCCCAACCGGGGACGTTAGTGTTGATCATTCGCCTGAAGTTGAGGCTGAAAGTGATGAAAATTCCGTCGAACGTGTCGAATGTAAGGTACACGATGAAACGGATTATGATGTTGAGTTTCTGGACGTTCCAGAACGTGGCGATACCGAAGTCCAAAAAGAAGAGATCGTTGAACAAGAAACGCTAGTGGACGAAGTTCTTGTTTTGGAAACACTAAAAGCCCAGGATGAGACGCACGCCGGAGCAATTGATATTGAGCCTTCTGACAGCGCTTCAGTAGAAGACTTAGCGGTCAGTAGCGTTGAACATTTTGATAGCCCCGAAGAACAATCTGCGGAACAACCTTTCGATTTTCAGAAAGTTCTTGATGCCAGAATTGCGCAGTGGCGCGATGTGCAACCTAGTGGTTCTTTTGAGGAACCGGATGCGCCTGGCGACAGCGATTATGCTGGCACAGAAACTGACGCGAGTGCTTGGGAGGCTGAACCCCCTTTGGAACAAGACGAAGCTCTGAATTTAAGCGACTTCAAACTGGAAACTGGCGAAAATCACCTGTCAGCGCAGAGAGAAGGTGCAACTGTTGAGCCACGAGGGCTTGTCGCACCAACTGACGAGGCCACAATTATTGACGAGTCAATGTTGCGAGAAATGGTTGCGGATATCGTGCGACAAGAATTGCAAGGCGCTCTGGGTGAGCGGATTACACGTAATGTGCGCAAGCTTGTCAGGCGTGAGATTAATCGCGCTCTGGCCGCACACGAGTTAGACTAACCTCGGCGTTTCAACCAAAACAGCGCGCCAAAATGTGGCCCGCCGCTTGGGTAATTAATCTATATTCGTAAAGTTAGGCAGCTTCGGCTTGCGCTGCGGCGTTTCGGCGTTCGCTCTCTTCGCGTGACAGCGCGACTGAGGTCCGGACGCCTTTTCCAACAAAATCCATCAGTCCCGAAACGACGCGCTCGTTCGGATCTATACCGGCGCACGACAAAACCTCGCGCCCGTCACGCGACCGCGCCCAACGCGCAATCTGTTCGGGGCCATTGCCGTACTTTTTATCATCGGCAATTGCGTCATCAAGCGCCGCCAGTACGACGGCCGCAAAAAGTTTACGAGCTCGGTTGCCCTGCTCGTTGTTGAAAGCTGCTCCATCAACGAAATCGGTCATCTCGTCGTCCTTGTATTATTGCTCTTGCGTTTTTGGCGTAGAGCTTCTTATGAAGCAATTTAACTGATTCGAATAGAGTGTATTTGCATAGCTTGTATGCAAAAAATGCATAGCACTTTGCTCAGGTTATCGTGCCCACAATACCTTGTCACTTCCGACAACCAAAGATATAGCGTGAGAACATTTTTGATCAACCTACCTGACAGGGTTTTGTAATATGGCTAAAATCAACGGAAATGAAATTCGCCCTGGTAACGTCCTAGAACACAGCGGTGGTCTGTGGGCGGCGGTCAAGGTTGATCACGTAAAGCCAGGTAAAGGTGGAGCTTTCGCTCAGGTTGAAATGCGCAATTTGCGAAACGGTTCCAAGCTCAATGAACGATTTCGCAGTGCGGACAAAGTGGAACGTGTGCGTCTCGAACAAAAAGATCAGCAATTTTTGTATGAAGATGCGGGAATGCTTGTTTTTATGGATATTGAGACATACGAACAAATTCAGTTACCTGCTGATTTATTGGGTGAACGTCGGCCATTTTTGCAAGACGGTATGACAATTGTTGTGGAATTTTATGAAAGTGAGGCACTAAATGCCACGCTTCCGCAGAAAGTTGTATGCAAAATTGTTGAGACTGAACCAGTTGTTAAAGGACAGACGGCAGCAAAGTCGTTTAAACCTGCAGTTTTGGATAATGGCGTGCGCGTCATGGTTCCCCCATTTGTTGGACAGGACGAAGATATCGTTGTGAACACAGAGACGCTGGAATATTCCGAGCGCGCTTAACGTAACCAGTAGTAATGATACTGGGCGCGCATTTGCATCGTCTTTACGCCTTTTCTGGGTTTAAAAACTCCAACCGCCGGCAGAGAAGCGGCCACTGCCTCTTGATACAAATCAACGAGTGGTAGCAGGTGGACGGCCGTGATTAAAATTAATAGGTCTTTATTCGCTTGCGCTAATCCGGTTTGTACTCTCGAAATACACATCAAAATACAGTAGCCCGTGACCGGCCAAGGATAAGCACCTAACGGTCCAACTCGCTTCGATCTTGGAAGTAAAATTGCTCAAGCCTGCACACTTTCTGCTCCAACCAAAGTGGGTTTTGCCTGTCCGCAGATCACCACACCAAAGAAACCCTATCGCCGTTTTGGGTGCCCATGAGCGTCTCTTTTACATATGTTGGCTCAACCGATGCCGTATCTCGATTTGTACGAAAGGGTGTCGATACATCGGCTAATTGTTGAGACATAAATTCGGCCAACCCTTGATGAATACATTGCACTGAGGGAAAAAAGAACAGCTGGCATAGAGGGGGCTGTGGTTACTCTGATAAGGTTATAATAGCGTCTCCCGCGTGCATACCGTCTCCAACTCTGTCAAACCGTAGATACGCAAGAGCTTGCTTACCAGATTGAGTAAAAAGTGTGCCAACGATCTTGTCATTTCGAACTATCGCCGTGCCAGGATCGGCAGCGCCCTTTATTCCCACCGTAGCCAAACCTTTACGCAACTCGGTTTTGTGTTTCATGCGAGCTGTTATTTCTTGCCCGACATAACAACCCTTGCGAAAATCCACGCCGTTGAGGCGTTCAAATCCGTACTCCAGAATATAACTGTCAGGTGTGAGCTCGATGCCCGAGCCTGGAATGGTGTGCATTACACGCAGAGCGTCCCAGTCCACACCAGACTCGGCCATGGGGGAGCTGCGATAGGCTCGCCAACCTAATTCGGGGTTCCGTGGATCGGCGTAAGCATCGGTGGGAATGTCGCCAAGACCTCGGTGCATGTGCAGAGGGCTTGTCTCAATTTCGACCGATGCGCGCAATTTATACATCCCCAACCGCGCCATCAGCCCAGATGCCTGATCAACGTTTGCATCAAGCAAGATATTCGCTCCATCCCGCACAAGGAAGAAGTCAGCAATATACTTGCCCTGCGGGCTTAGCAGCGCGGTGTACACGAGGCCATTTTCTAGTTGGTCAATGTCATTCGTTATAAGCCCTTGCAGAAATTGTTCGGCGTCGGGCCCAGAGATGCGGAGGATCGATCTATCGCGTTCCATAGTAGGTCCTGTTGTTGTCGCTTGTGTTAATATAGATGCTAATGCGCTTTGCAAAAGGTCCCTAGATCGAAATGCGGGTACCAGTTTTGGTCATTATTCCAATTTAAGACGGGGGTGCGCCCTGTCGCTAATTTTTGGCAACTCTAAAAGGACATTCAATTTGGCTTGAGCAAAAGACGATCAAAATTGTATACCAAACAGGTGCGATAGACGTGATTACATGACCTTGGATATGCCGTCAGTTGCGTGCTGGTCTATCCGCGGCAATTTTGGACATCTGCCACTTATTTTATCGGTGTGTCACCCAAATGATTTACCGCTCGTTCCTGTTGTCATGAACGCAGCCAAGGCAGGTGAGAAAGGACTTTGTATAAAATGGACTTTGGTTGTTCCACTACTGGCAAAAGGTGGTCCTCTATTTGCCGGATCGCCTTGGCTTCTGCTGTTTCGCCGCTGGTGCTAAACTGCAGCCGATACAACTCGGCATAAAGACCTCCACGTTCCAATAATTCGTCATGTGTGCCCTGATCGACGACCTGTCCCTTGTCCATCACCAGGATTTTGTGTGCCTCACGCACAGTGGAAAGCCGGTGTGCAATAACAAGAGTGGTCCGGCCTTTTGAAAGTTGGTCGAGGGCTTCTTGGACAAACGTTTCCGATTGCGCATCCAGCGCCGACGTTGCTTCGTCTAACAGAAGGATTGGTTTGTCTCGCAGCAGAGCGCGGGCGATGACAACTCGTTGCCGCTGGCCCCCTGATAAGCTTGATCCGCGTGGGCCAACCTCGGTATCGAGGCCATCTGCAAGGGAAGGTAAAAACTCTGCGACATGAGCAGCCTCAAGGATTTGCTGCAAACGATCATCCGGAATGTCCTCCTGTCCAAGGAGAATATTTTCCCGAAGTGTTTCATCAAATAACATGGCATCTTGTGACACGACGGAGAATAAGCCCCGCAAATCTGCCAAACTGACTTCTTTGGCATTTACGCCACCTATAAGCACGTCACCCGACTGTGGGTCTATCAGCCGTGTCAGGACATTAAAAACGGTTGATTTTCCGGCTCCAGAGGCCCCAACGATGGCGGTGGTTTCGCCCGATTCTGCGGTGAAGCTGGTTCCACGTAAAACTTCGGTTTCACCAAAGGCCAGATTGACGCCTCGCAGTTCAACGCCAAGATAGCCTGTTGGTGCTGCCACCGGGTTCTTTGGGTCAATCAAAGAGGGTTGTGTATCAAGTATTTCCTTTATTCGTTCGATTGAAGCGGCCGCAATCTGCCACATGCCGGTCATACCACCCAGTCGCCTAAGTGGTTCAAACGTCATTCCAATTGCCGTGAAAAAACTCATAAATTGACCGACGGTTTTTTCACCATTAACGATTTCACTGCCGCCGTATATCAAAACGCAGAAAAACCCGAAGCCGGCTGTAAAATCGACCATACTGGCGATCGAGGCGGACCCTGCAGCAGCTCTAATCTCAGATCGGACCATTTTCCTATTTGAAAACCTGAACTTTTTGGCCTGATAGCGTTCAAGGCGGTTCAGTTTAGTGGGGTTTATCCCGTGAAAAACCTCGTCAAGAAGCGTCGCGATGCGTGCACCCAAATCGCGTACTTCTCTGGCCCGTCTCCTAACAAATTTTTGCACTACAAATGCCGGCATGATTAAAAGAGGTGTGCCGACACAGGCAACAAGTGTCCAAATTGGGTCGATGTTGATCGCTACGGCAAGGAGGGCCAGGAGTGAAATTAAGTCACGTGCAGCCCGTGAAATAAATCCTGCCCAAATGGAATTTATTGATTGGACATCAGATTGAATCCGCTGGATCAAAAAGCCGGGAGGGTGCGTTTGGTGATACGCGTTGTCCTGTATCATCAGATGCCTGAGCAAATCTGTACGGACATCGGCAGAGGCATTTTGTGTCACAAAAGATAGCACAATTTTATAGATAATGCTGGTAATACCGCGCACGGCGAAAATACCCGCAAGGATAAGGCCAACGATCCAGAGTTCGTCTGAGTTGCCCTTCGCAAATCCGGAGTCAAACAAGGGAGCCATCAGGTAACTAATGGCGCCAAGAGAGGATCCCTCGATGGCCATGAGTACGGCCGAAAATACGAGAAACCACTTATATTTACTGAGGTACTCGCGCCAAACCCACAGCATCAATGTACCGCTCGTCTGACTATTGTCCGAGATGGGTTGCGCCAAAGCCGGCCTCTATTTCAAAGCTACTACGAGTTTAACGTGTACAGGGGTGCGAGAGGCAAAACCAGAGGCAATGGTACGTGGCTCTAATTTTTGGTGAGACCTGACAGAATTCAAAGACTGTCCGGTTCGTATTGACGCTAGCCAAGTAGAAGTTAATCTCCCTTTGTTACGGCGGGAGCAGAATGTAATGAATCTTAGGCAAGGGCAAAATTATTTGGCGATTCCGGGGCCTTCGGTTGTGCCGGAAGCGGTACTTAGAGCGATGCATCGTTCATCGCCCAATATCTACGAAGGTGAGTTGATCGACATTACCCATGGGATCCTGGCAGACCTGAAAATGGTGGCTGGTACCAAACATGCAGCGACGATTTACTTGGGCAATGGTCATGCAGCCTGGGAGGCATCACTGGCAAATGTGATTGCCCCAGGAGATAAGGTTTTGGTGCCAACCGCGGGCTCTTTTGGACATGGATGGTCTGAGATTGCACTCGGTCTGGGTGCAGAGGCTGAAGTCATTGATTTTGGACGTCGTAGTCCAATTGATCCTGTCAAAGTGGCTGAGGCCTTGGCCAAAGACAAAGGAAAAGAAATCAAAGCTGTTCTTGCAGTACATGTTGATACATCCACGTCTGCAAAATCTGACATTGTGGCCTTGCGAAAAGCAATCGATGAAGCTGGCCACCCCGCTCTTTTAATGGTGGATTGCATCGCATCGTTGGGATGCGATCGGTTTGAAATGGATGCCTGGGGCGTCGACGTTATGGTCTCCGCCAGTCAAAAAGGATTAATGGTACCTCCCGGTCTGGCTTTCGTTTTTTTCAATAACAAAGCGGACGCGGTAAGAGAAGAGATGAGGCGTGTCAGCCGGTACTGGGACTGGCGACCCAGATCCAACCCTGAAGTGTTTTACCAATTGTTTTGTGGTACGGCTCCCACTCTCCACCTGTACGGAATGCGTACGGCACTGGAAATGATTAAGGCAGAGGGCCTTGAGCATATTTGGGCGCGGCATGAGGTTCTCGCACGCGCAATATGGTCTGCTGTTGACGCCTGGGGGCAGGGTGGTTCTCTGGAACTAAATATTCCGGTGGCCGATCAGCGCAGCCATGCCGTAACGTCGTTGCGGATCGGTGCGCCGTTTGGCACGGCTTTGCGGCGTTGGTGTCAGGACGAGGCTGGGTTAACCTTGGGTATTGGTCTGGGGATGGCGACAGAAGACGATCCCAAAAGTGATGGGTTTTTCAGATTTGGTCACATGGGACACGTAAACGCGCAGATGATCCTGGGTTTGTTGGCGACCGTGCAAACTGGGTTAACTGCGTTGAAAATTCCACATGGTTCCGGTGGCGTAGAAGCAGCATCTGAAGTGATTGCTAAGGCCTAAGAATGTTTAGAAACGGTGTCGTTGGTAAAAGTATTCGGAAGCACGGCGCGCACTATCTGGGCGGAAAAATTCCCAAAAGCCGAAACGACAAAGGCACTAAAGAGCGAATTGAAAAAGCCTGGCCCAAGGTTTGGGACAGCATCGTTCGTTGGTAATCAGATCTGTTCGGGCATGACTTGGGGCCCGTCAGAGCAAGAGGGATTATTATTTTGAACCTTGCAGCCTGAATTTGTATGAAGCTGATTTAACAGTTGTGATCTGCCAAAACGGTTTCTAGTGCTGCATCTAACAACGCAAGTTCGCGCTCCGAGCCGCAACTGATGCGTATGCACCTGTTTTGTGGCGCGACGAAAGGCATTCTTACAAAAATACCGTTTGCAACCAAGCCATCCAAGATCAGTTTTGCAAAAGTGCCGTCACGGCCACAATCTATAGCCACGAAGTTTGTTGCAGAAGGCAATGCTTTCAGGCCGTATTTTGCGGCTATGTCCGTGATGGCGTCGCGCGCAGCGGCAACCTTTTCTTGGGTTTGGGAAAGCCACTCGGTGTCCTGTAACGCGGCGAGCGCCCCGGCTTGCGAGGCTCGATTCATTCCAAAATGGTTGCGAATTTTCTCAAAAGCCTTGATGAACTCAGCATTTCCAAGAGCATAGCCCACGCGCGCGCCTGCCATGCCATACCCTTTTGAGAACGTTCGCATTCGAATGACACGCGGGTCATCGATTGATACAGGCGCTGCCGTCCCTTCCGGTGCGAGCTCTACATAGGCTTCGTCGATCAAGAGGACGCAGCCGTCTGGGATATCGTCAATTTGAGAGACAATCTCTGGGCCTGAACACCAGCTGCCCATTGGATTGTCGGGATTAGCGAAATAGACCAGCTTGGCTCCGACTTCTCTGGCCTTGGCAAGCAGCGCAGGCAGATCTTCTGCGTCATCTTTGTATGGTACTGAGTGTAGTTCGCCCCCGAACCCTGCCACATGGTAATTAAAGGTTGGATAGGCACCCAACGATGTTACCACTGTATCTCCAGAGTGAATGAGCAGACGAACGACATAACCAAGCAACCCGTCAATGCCTTCTCCCACGACGATGTTTGAGGGTGATACGTTGTGGAAGTCCGCCAGTGCGTTGCGCAGATCGTGGCTTTCGGGATCCCCGTACATCCAAATTCGAGACGCCGTGTCTTGCATCGCCGCAATGGCGCTGGGCGCAGGACCGAATATGTTTTCATTTGCGCCAAGGCGTGCATCAAACGGATGACCCATCGCCCGTTCTTGAGCTTCTGGACCAACGAATGGAACAGTTGACGGCAGAGATTGAGCGAGCGGGGTAAATCGTGGACCAGTCATAAACAGACAGTGGACGAAAGACAGGTGATGCGGCAAGAGAGAAATGCCCCGACGTTAGAGTGGCATTCGCTGAACTGACGCGCAAAACTGTGAATGAGCAACCAGGGGAGTATCAAATGGCTCGCGTATCTGTTGAGATCGAAAAACACATTGCCCATGTGACACTGACCCGAGCCGAGAAAATGAACGCTCTGGATCCTGAAATGCTAGAGGCAATCATCGATGCGGGTGAAAGCCTCATGAACAATGATGACGTGCGTGCTGTTGTAATGTCGGGTCAGGGGCAATCCTTTTGCGCCGGCCTCGACGTCATGTCATTTGGGGCAATGGCAGGCAAAAACCCCACAGACCTCCTCATGCCGCGAAGTCATGGAAATGCAAACCTGTTTCAGCAGGTTGCGCTGGTTTGGCGCAAGCTTCCAGTTCCAGTTATCTGTGCCTTGCAAGGGGTCGCTTATGGCGGCGGATTTCAAATTGCGCTGGGCTCTGATATCCGAATTGCCGCTCCCAATACCAAAATGGCTGTGATGGAAATGAAGTGGGGTATTATTCCCGATATGGGTGGAATGGCGTTATTGCCGCATCTAACCCGCGGTGATGTGATCCGCCAAGTTACATATACGGCAGAGCCTTTTGACGTGAACCAAGCGTTGTCGTGGGGACTTGTAACCAGCATCTCGGAAACTCCCTTGCAGGATGCCGTTATCCTCGCGAAAAAAATTGCAGCAAAAAGCCCCTCAGCCGTTCGCGCAGCCAAGGCACTGATAGGATTTGCGGAGGAAAATACCGCACAACCGGATAAAGTATTGTTGGAAGAAAGTCGTGTTCAGTCGACGTTAATGGGCAAGCCGCACCAGATGGAAGTGATTAAGGCAAACCTCCAGAAACGAGAGCCCAATTTCGACTAATGCAGGCGAGCCTGAAGCAGGAGTTGGAAAGAATTCTTGCATTCGGTGGAATTCAGGAGCGTGCAGAAATTTTTCAAAGTTTAGAAAGAATGTAATTCCATTCCCAAAGGTCAGCGCAGTTCGGCCAATTTATTCAAGGCAGCCTGAAGTTTGGTTTCTTCCTCTTCCCGCGCGGCCAGGTTGGCACGTGCTTCCTCAACCACTTCCTTTGGAGCTGAGGCGACAAATTTTGGATTATTCAGCCGCCCCCGCAGGCCACCAAGTTCCTTGGCAAGCTTCCCAAGCGTCTTTTCCAGACGCGCTTTCTCGGCGTCGATGTCAATAATATCAGCCAGCGGTAATCCAAAGCTGCCCCCTTCAACCGCAACAGTGATTGATCCTTTGGGGAATTCGGAGGCCTCGGTGAGGCTGTCTATACGGGCTAGTTTCATGATAAGTGCTTGGTTTCGATCCCAAGCGTTGCGCCCGGCGTCGTCAAGCTCGCTGACCAGCATTGGAATTTTCAGGCCCGCTGGGACATGCATTTGCGCGCGAGCCGATCTGACATTGTCAATTACTGAGATCACCCAGTTCATCTCGCGGTCTGCAGAGCGGTCGACAAAATCGTTGGCTTGATAAGAGGGCCACTCGGCATGCACTAACATGGAGTCGCGATTGCCAAGGTTGCCCCAAAGCTCTTCTGTGATGAAGGGCATTATTGGATGTAGCAAGATCAGACATTGATCAATAACCCATCGCATTGTTGCCTTGGTTTCAGCCACAACCGCGGGATCATCAGACGCAAAGAGCGGCTTAGAGAACTCTAAGTACCAGTCGCAGACTTTACCCCAAACAAAGGCATAAAGTGCGCTCGCTGCGTCATTGAACCGATATCCCGCGAGTGCCTCATCCACAATTTCGCGAACTTTTGCAGTTTCTCCGATGATCCACTTGTTGGCGGTTTGCACTTGGTCGCCATGACGACGGTCTAACGAGGATATTACATCGGTTGCAAAAACACCGTTCATTTCTGCAAAGCGGGCTGCATTCCAGAGCTTAGTGCCGAAATTTCGATATCCTGCAATTCGCTGCATATCGAGCTTTAGTACGCCACCGAGTGCGGCCATGGCCGCTGAGGAAAACCGCAATGCATCGGCGCCGTATTCATCAATGATCTCCAAAGGGTCCATCACGTTGCCCGTGGATTTGGACATTTTCTTACCTTTCGCGTCTCGCACTAGGCCGTGCAAATAGACTGTATTGAAAGGCACCTCATCGACCACGGCAAGTTGCATCATGATCATGCGTGCAACCCAGAAAAAGATGATGTCTTGTCCAGTGATTAGATCGGATGTTGGAAAATACTTTGACATCTCGGGCGTGGTATCGGGCCAGCCAAGAGTTCCGATCGGCCAAAGACCAGAAGAGAACCAAGTATCGAGTACATCAGGATCACGCGTGAGAGTGACGCCGTCACCAGCTTTAAGCTGGGCTTCCTTCTCAGTTGCAGCGCAATACTGGTTGCCGTCCGCGTCAAACCACACTGGGATCTGATGTCCCCACCAAAGTTGACGTGAGATACACCACGGCTCGATGTTGTCCAGCCAGTTGAAATACACCTTTTCGCCGCTTTCTGGCAAGATTTTTATGTCACCATTACGAACGGCGTCCAGCGCGGGCCCGACAACCTTTTTGGCATCCACGAACCACTGGTCGGTCAACATTGGCTCAATCACAACCTTCGAACGGTCGCCAAAGGGCTGCATGATTGGCTTGTTTTCGATGAGAGCTCGCAGCACCTCTATGGAGCCATCTGGCCCTTCTTCAGTGACGCTGTGCATCACAGCAAGTCCCTCGTTAGTGATCTGTTCGACCACAAGCTGCCGGGCCTCGAACCGATCCAGTCCTCGCAATTCGTCCGGGACGAGGTTGATCGCGTCGGCTTCGCTCTCTGTGAGTGTCGTGTTGCTTTCAGCTACGGCCATTGCGGTCTTTGAGTCTGTGGCATAAGCGTTGCCGTCGGCGCGCATTCGGCCGCTGGCATCCATCAAACGATACATTGGAATGCCAGCACGGCGGGCGACTTGATAGTCGTTGAAGTCATGCGCGCCAGTGATCTTCACTGCTCCCGAACCAAAATCTGGATCGGGATATTCATCGGTGATGATTGGGATCAGGCGACGATGTTGCGTTGGGCCAACTGGAATTTCGCAAAGTGTGCCGACAATAGGGGCATAACGTTCGTCCGACGGGTGCACGGCCACAGCACCGTCGCCCAGCATGGTCTCTGGTCGCGTGGTTGCAATCGAAATGTAGTCACGTTCCTCCTTGAGGATCACGTTGCCGTCTTCGTCCTTCTCGACATAGGTATAAGTTGCTCCACCAGCGAGTGGATATTTGAAGTGCCACATGTGGCCTGGCACCTCCAGGTTTTCGACTTCTAGGTCGGAGATCGCTGTTTCGAAATGTGGGTCCCAGTTGACGAGACGTTTTCCGCGATAGATCAGACCCTTGTCGTACATATCGACAAAAACCTTGAGAACGGCATCATGAAAATTGCCGTGTGCCTCGTCCTTTGGAGCGCCCGGTGCGCCGGACATGGTAAAGGCGGTACGCGAAAAATCACAGGAAGCACCTAGACGCTTTAGCTGGTTGATAATGGTGCCACCGGACTCAGCTTTCCACTCCCAAACTTTCTCCAGGAATTTGTCACGCCCCAGTTCTCGGCGAGAAGGCCGCTGCTCTTCAGCCAGCTTGCGTTCAACCACCATTTGGGTAGCGATCCCGGCATGATCGGTGCCAGGCTGCCAAAGAGTGTCATAGCCCTGCATTCGCTTCCAGCGCATCAAAATGTCCTGCAAGGTGTTATTGAACGCATGCCCCATATGGAGGACGCCCGTCACATTGGGTGGAGGGATCATAATGCAGTAAGTCGACGCGCCAGGCTTTGCATTTGCGCCCGCCGTAAAGCATCCTGCCTTCTCCCAGGCATCGTACAGCCGAATTTCGGCCTCGGCTGCGTTAAACGTCTTTTCCATCGGCATGTGGCTTTTCCTTTTGTCGTCGCGGGATGCTCTATCGAATGCGAGGGCAAAGGGGAAGCCGCACATTAATCCTTTTTTCAAGAGTTGTTTTCCTCAGATGGTTACGAGGTCGCTGATCTTTAAATGATGGAGCAAATACGAGGCGATAGAGGGTGCTTGCCCATTTTTAAAAACCTTCTGTGTTTACTGGTAAAACAGGACATGAGGCTGGCTGTCGACCCGAGCAGCTTGAAGTCACGCTGCTGCGGCCGAAGCTGCGATGTCCGTCATCAAACCAAGCGTGCCATGTACTGGGCATGTGGTCGTTAACTTGTCGGCCTTTGAGAACTCTCGGCCCGAAAACTTCATCCCTCGATGGTAAGTGAAAGCGAAGAATAGTATTTCGTAAATGGCTGTGCCGCCATCAACTGCAAACATGGACCTGACCAATTCGAACACTTTTACAAGGCTTTGATCGCAGGAATATCTCGTCGGATAAAGATCTAAAAGAGCCGTATTTTGATTGCTCTTGGGTTTAATAAAGCGCTGTAATATCGGTTGCCCGTCCATGTAATCGCAATGTCATTTATGTCTGCCGACGATAAGTCAGGATGGTCCAAAATGCGTGAGCCACGAGACAGTTTCATTGTACAGTCTTTTAAAGATCATTGCGTCAATCTGAGACCTTAGATTACAAATTACGAAAATCGCTAAACACAGCATAAGGAAAGTGAATGCAAACACAAATCGCGTTTTTGGGAACTGGACTAATGGGTGCACCTATGGTGCGGAAGCTTCTGGATCATAATTTTGAGGTCCATGTTTGGAACCGGACTTTGTCAAAGGCAAAAGCGCTGGTTGGGCAGGGGGCTGTGCTTGCAGCATCCCCGCAAAACGCAATTGAGGATGCGGATGTTGTTATCTCGATGTTAAGTGACGGTGTCGCTACTGGAACGCTAGTCGAGTCATCAACCCCCAAAAAAAGATCATTGTGGATTGATATGAGTTCCACAAAACCAAGCGAAGCCCGCGCGCAATACAAATACCTTGCTAACATTGGCGTTGCGCATCTGGATGCACCGGTGTCTGGCGGCGTCAAAGGTGCGGAAAACGGATCATTGGCGATCATGGTGGGTGGCGATCCCGCGCCGTTTGACTCCGCCAACGCTATTTTGACGGCTATGGGTCGCGCAGTTCATGTGGGGCCAGCAGGTGCGGGTCAGCTTGCAAAACTATCAAACCAGGCGATCGTGGCCGTGACTATTGGGGCTGTCGCAGAGGCGATGATGTTTTTACAAGAAAATGGTGCAGACCCCAATGCTGTAAGACAAGCCTTAAAAGGCGGTTTTGCCGACAGTATTATTCTGCAAATGCATGGTCAGCGCATGACCGAAGGCAACTTTGTGCCAGGCGGCCTGTCCAAGTTGCAGCTCAAAGACTTGGTTAATGTCATGGAAGAAGCCACAGGTGCTGGGTTGACCTTACCCTTGGTTCAAAATGTCTTTGAACGATTTAATCGGCTTTGTAATGAAATGGATGGCGGTGATCTTGATCACTCAGCGATTTTTCTAGAGCTTGCTGAGCGCAACAAGCTCAAAGGAATATAACGTGACAAAAATCCTACTTGTCGGTGGCGGTGGCATGATAGGTCAAAAGATCGCGCACCAGTTAGCCGAAAGTGGTTTGCCGGGGCAAACGGTTACCAAAGTCACGCTGTTTGACCTTTTCGTTCCGGTCCATGGTCCACCGCACGACGCTGCAATCGTCGGTGGTCTGAACGATCAAGCGCTTGTGGTTCAGGCGATATCAGACCGCCCCGATGTGATCATTCTACTGGCGGCCGCTGTATCAGGCGAGGCTGAGCAAGACTTCAGTATGGGCTGGCGGGTAAACACGGTAGACATGTGGTCATTCCTAGAAGCAATTCGGATGGCGAACCAGGCAGATGGATATTGCCCCCGTGTAATTTTTGCATCTTCGGTAGCTGTCTTCGGTGGTCCACTACCCGGAGTAATCCCTGACGACTTCCATTGCGCACCGCAAAGCTCTTACGGAAACCAAAAAGTCGTAGGTGAAATGTACATCAGCGACTATAGCCGCAAGGGATACATTGATGGTCTCTCGCTTCGATTGCCAACCATTACTGTACGGCCAGGCAAAGCTAACAAAGCGGCATCGTCATGCTTTTCAGGGATCATCCGCGAACCTTTGAATGGTCAAGAAGCGATCCTGCCGCTACCAGATACAACGGAACATATTCATGCCTCCCCCCGCGCCGCAGCTGGCTTTTTTCGCCATGCAGCAACTTTAAACACGTCACTTCTTAAGGGTGTTCGTGCGATTACAATGCCCGGCGTGTCTTGCACAATTGCAGAACAGATCAGTGCGCTCAGAGCGGTTGCGGGAGATAATGTTATAGCGCGGATCAAACGTGTCGAAGATCCGGCCGTTGCCAAAATCGTTGAGACTTGGCCACGTGCATTCGAAGCCAAGCGTGCACACGCCCTAGGTTTCAAGGCTGAAGAAACATTTGCTGAGGTGCTTGCGGTTTATCTTGAAGACGAGGGTATAAAGCCACGCGCATAACTGCGCCTTATAAATTCTTTCATTTTAGAAAAAAATATATGCAGTCAGTATTTTTGAGGAAGCATTTTGAGTTGCCGTTGTCACCGTTAGGTCCGTCCACCACCACGTATACGAACAAGTATGCGAGATGACAGTTAGCGGCGTTTGGGAGCCGGGTGCACGGGTTGATCTAAATCTGATAACTGCCAAATTTAGGGTCAGCAAAACGCACTTCAATGAGGCCGCTCAGATGCTCATCCAAGAAAGCGCTGACGTTCAAATCGAGAAGTGGAACGTTCGTCAACGCTTTGAACATGGACGAAACTGAAATGATCTCTGATTTTCGCCTTGCTCTTCAAGTGGGCGCTGCTGAAGCTGTGGTAAAAAACGTGCACGATAAGGTGATGCCGTCAGTCACGAAAATAAATGATAAAGTTAATGAGGTTTTGTCCAAAGATGCGCCGGAGCGACGTTGCAAATTTCTGGACCTTGATGGTGGTTGTCCGTGACAAAATAATTGCTGCGTGTGGAAATTATTTGATCATCGACCACTACCGTCAGGTAAATTCTCTGTCGGATGTGTCGCGCGCTCGGCGCAAGTTCACAGCAGAGGAGTATCAAGCGGCTTTGGGCGATCAGAAAGTGATCCTAACAGCGCTTAAAGCTGGCGGTGCAGAAACTTTTCGCAGCGCTTGCAGCAAGCATATTGAAAATGCAAAGGCCAAAATGTTCCTGGCACTAGATCGGGCAGTCGACTAGAAAAGAGAGACTGCTGTGAGTACAGTGGCCTCTCTAACTGCAATGTTTTAAGGGTTAATTGGTAAGAAGACCGATCTTAGTAACGAAAGCAAAGTGAGCCTCTAGAGAGATCTTGCGGCCATCCAATTTTCCTCGGTGTTTTGCCATTTATCGGGTTTCAAATTCTGGGCGTTATTCTGGTTTTCACTTTCCCGCAAATTGCCTTGTTCCTGCCGTCGCTATGAGTTGTGTTGCAAACAAAAAATGCCTACCTCAGGCTGGAGGTGGGGCATCTGCATGTTGCCATTACTGCGTACCCGGTGGTCAGGTCAGGAGACGCTTTTCGGCGATGTTGGCATCGGTCAGGGGAACACGCTGTCCGACTCGAATTACGTCGGGATTGTAAGGTTCACGCTCAAAAACTTCGCGCACCAAAGGTGCAAAGAACTCGAGCGGCAACCCCGGATAATTGGGATCAAAGCTGGCCTGATCCCATCGTTCACAAAACGTTACATTGTCCTCAAAATAGGTATGTCCTCGATGGCGCTCCCTCTTATTTTGATTAAAACCCTCTAAATGCTGCCCGTAATACAGCATTTGAAAATCACCATGCGTTTGCACCACCCAGGTGCATTGTTCGCGCACAAATGGTTTTAAGATTGAGGCGGCATATTCATCATGATTGTAGGGTGCATAGATGTCGCCTATGTCATGCAGAAGCGCAGAAACGACCCAATCTACGTCTGCCCCATCTCGCCATGCCCGCGTCGCTGATTGGATTGAGTGCTCCAACCGTGTCACTTGATAGCCAGACAGGCTTTCATCCAGATCAACCAGTGCCGACAGTAGTCTATCGGCGGTTTGTTTAGTGTGATTAATTTCATGAGCGGTAAGGAATTCATACTCTTCTTTAGTGCCGTCCTTCATCTGTGTGAACTGTACCTTATCCATGATGCTTTTAGACCTCTATTTTTGTGCATGTTTTTGTCCAAATTCATGGTCAAACGGACCGGAATTTTTAAGAAAATGCAAGAGCTTCTGAGTTGGTCTGAAGCGGACTGGGCTAAGTTAACTGCGAGATCGACTGACTTTTACACTGAGATGTATTAAACTTTCCGAGCTGCGTACGCCTTTTGCTTCACCAATTTTATCCAGCGTTTCATCCAGTTCACTGGTCGTGTCGGCACCTATTGTGACGATAAGATCAACCCTGCCTGAACACGTAAAAACCGTTTGGACTGCTGGAAGTGTTTTGAGTCTTTGCAAAACGGCCGGACCGGCGCGCGGCTCGATCGAGACGAGAGCGGTTGCCTGAATGCGTGGTCGTGCGTGATCACCGAGTGTGACCGTATATCCACGGATTGAGCCATTTCGCTCAAGGCGATCTATGCGCGCTTGCACTGTCGTGCGGGCTAAGCCGAGTTGACGGGCCAAAGTAGCCACTGGCGCGCGGGCATTTTCTGCTAGCAATGAGATCAGCCGATCGTCTATTTCGTCAATTTGTATCATATCATCATCATTTTGTATGAACATACCCTACTTAATCTCAAAATGACGAGTGAAATCTTCCTATTATTGATCTCATAGTGGGGGAAACGAAAGTGAGGTAGACATGCGCAACCAACCAGCACTGTGGCACTCACCTAGCTGGCATCTCAAAAAGTTTCGCCCGGATGAGCCTGTATTGTACTTCGCGCCTGATGTGCTGCATGCCACGGCGAGACGTTTTCAGACTGGGTTTGACGGCCTTGTAACCTATGCTGCCAAGGCCAACGATACTGCGGTGGTTCTCGATAATTTAGTGGGTGCGGGTATTGCAGCATTCGATGTTGCGTCGCCACGCGAGATGTGGCGCGTCCGAGAAGCGAAAGCGGACGCTATCTTGCATTATCACAATCCAGTACGGTCTGCTGCGGAGATTAAAAGTGGCATTGCGTATGGAGTTGCGAGCTGGTCGGTTGATTGTCTACACGAATTGAAAAAACTCAACGATGCACCAAGAAGTAACACTGAAATTTCTGTACGTATGCGGTTACCTGTCGCCGGGGCGGCCTACGATTTTGGGGGTAAATTTGGGGCAGACCCAGATCAAACTGTGGAGCTATTGCAGATGTCGCATCAGATGGGCTTCGCGACGTCCCTGACTTTCCACCCAGGAACGCAATGCAGTGATCCACAGGCCTGGGCTGTATACGTTAAAGAAGCTGCGGAAGTCGCCCGGCGCGCTCGAGTAACGCTGCAGAGATTAAACGTGGGTGGTGGCTTTGCGGCACACAGATCGGGATTGGCCCCAGATCTTGAGGCTATTTTTGACCGTATTGCGAGTGAAGCTTCGGGCGCTTTTGGACCCAAAATGCCTGCGCTCGTTTGTGAACCGGGGCGTGCGATGGTAGCTGAAGCCTTTACGCTTGCGGTCCGGGTTAAAGCGCGACGCGAGAATGGCCTGTTCTTAAATGATGGTGTTTATGGCGCTTTAACTGAGTGGCGCGACATTGGGTTACCGGATAGAATTTCAGTTGTAAAATCTGATGGAACAAACGTTACAGGAGCGACCATGCCAATGGTGCTGTTTGGTCCAACTTGCGATAGTATCGACCAACTGCCCGAAAAAATGCCTCTTCCAGCAAATATTTCTGAAGGCGACTACGTGCTGATCCGGGCCATGGGTGCGTATTCTGCGTCGATCTCAACCGGGTTTAACGGATATGGGCGGCAAGAGATTGTGACCGTCGCCGACTTATGAAACGTAGTACCTCTGGAAAAGTACTCGCCTCCGCTTACATCTGAGGCAAGACAACGCGCGTTAGAGGGAAGCAAATGGAAAAATTCGGCAAGAGCCAGCCAGTTCGGCGGGTGGAAGACACAAGGTTTTTGACCGGACATGGTCGCTACGTTGACGATATTTCGCCTGCTGGTTCTCTGCATGCATTTTTTCTGCGATCACCAGTGGCGCATGCGAAGATTAAAAAACTCGATGTGGGCGATGCCCGCGTTTCCGATGGTGTTCATTGTGTATTGACGCAGTCAGATCTTGTTGCGGCGGGACTTGACGCAACCCTTGCTGGGACGCGAGTGAAGAACCGAGATGGGTCCACTGGTGCCGGGCCGACCCGTCCGATTTTGGCGGATAAGCGCGTGCGCTATGTCGGAGAGCCTGTCGCTGTCGTTGTGGCAGAGACTTTGGATCAGGCGCGTGATGCTGCCGAACAGATCATGTTTGATTTTGAGGATTTGCCGACACACGTTGACCTTGCACGCGGTGGTGAAGCCCTGCACCGTGAAGCACCAGACAACTGTGCCTTTGACTGGGGGCTTGGTGACGAGGCAGCGACACAAGCGGCGTTTGATGCTGCCGCGCATGTGGTCAAACTCGACGTTGGTGACAATCGGGTGATTGTGAATTCGTTGGAGCCTCGCGGTAGTTACGCGGAATGGCAAGAAGGTCGTGTTCACGTAGCAATTAATGGTCAAGGCGTTTGGGGACCGAAATCCGACATTGCCCGTATCTTTGATATCAGCGAGGATCTGGTACGCGTGACAAATCCAGACACCGGTGGTGGGTTTGGTATGAAGGGCATGGCTTACAACGAGCCATTTGTTGTTGCCGAAGCAGCACGGCGCGTGGGGCGACCTGTACGTTGGATGGCAGAGCGGACCGAAGCGATGCTATCTGACAATGCGGGGCGGGATCTTATCTCGGTCGCAGAAATGGCATTTGATGCCTCGCTCAAGGCAACGGCCTATCGTGTCAAAACGGTTTGCAACATGGGCGCGTATAATTCTCAGTTTGCACAGGCGATCCAAACGCAACTGTTCAGCAAAGTGCTTATGGGCGTCTATGACGTGCAGACAACGTGGCTTCAGGTTGACGGCGTGTATACTAATTCGACGCCGGTCGATGCATATCGCGGGGCAGGGCGTCCGGAGGCTATTTATGTGCTTGAGCGCTTGATGGATCGAGCCGCACGCGAATTTGGCGTTGACCCGCTTGACTTGCGACGCAAAAATTTTATCCCAGCTGAGAAATTCCCCTACCAGAGTGCAACTGGCGAGACCTATGACGTTGGTGATTTCCATCAGGTTCTGGACCGGGTGGAAGCGTTTGCTGACCTTTCCGGGTTCGATGCTCGAAAAGTGGCAAGTTTGGCGAGAGGCAAGCTACGTGGTCTCGGCTTATGTTATTACATCGAAAGTATACTTGGAGATCCCTCGGAAACTGCGAGGGTGGAGTTCAACGATGACGGCACTGCGTCAATATTTGTTGGCACTCAAAGCAACGGTCAGGGACATGAGACGGTTTATGCCCAGTTCCTGTCGGATCAAACCGGAATTCCGGCGCATTTGATTAGCGTAGTACAGGGGGACAGCGACAAAATTGCCAAGGGCGGAGGCACTGGTGGATCACGCTCTGTGACGACGCAAAACACGGCAACACTGGCCACAGTTGAGAAGATTATTTCCAAGTTTTCGGTGTTCTTAGCTGAAAAAATGGATGTGGATGCTGAAGCCATTTTGTTTGACGATGAACAGTTTCGCGCTGACGGGTCGAACCTAACGCCAAACATGATGGAGGTGGCTGACATGGCACGGGCCGATGGCAGAGCGGACTTGCTGGTACATGAAGCTACTACCACGCTGACAGCGAGGTCGTTTCCGAACGGGGCGCATGTTGCGGAAGTAGAAGTCGATCCCGAGACGGGAAAGGTCACGCTTGATCGTTACAATGTCGTTGATGACTTTGGAAATCTGATCAACCCAATGCTGGCAGAAGGCCAAGTACATGGTGGCGTTGCACAAGGCGTAGGCCAAGCGCTGATGGAACACGTGGTGTTTGATGAGAATGGACAGTTGCTTACTGCGACGTTTATGGATTACGCGATGCCTCGAGCAGATGATTTGCCGAGGATCTGCTTTACGGATGAGCCAGTGCCATCGACGGCGAATGTGATGGGTATGAAAGGTTGTGGTGAGGCTGGCACAGTTGGAGCAATGGCCGCTGCGGCCAATGCAGTGCAGGATGCACTATGGGAACGTGGGGTACGGCAGGCGGACATGCCATTTACACCGCTACGTGTATGGGAAATGATGAAGGATGCCTCCGAAGCAGCTGCATAATAGACTTCTGGGCTGGTTCAGCAAAGCGCTGGGTTCCGATTATAGCGGCACATCCGCCGTGCGGCGTGGATCTCTAACGCATGTGATCATTCTGGACGGCACCATGTCGTCGCTGGCGCAAGGTCAGGAAACCAACGCCGGTTTGACTTACCGCCTTTTGCAAGAGGTCGGGGCAGATTTGTCGTTGTACTACCAAGCTGGCGTACAATGGCGCGATTGGCACACTACGCTTGATGTCATGATGGGGCATGGCATTGACCAGCAGATAAAGCGCGCTTACGGCTATTTGTCGTCCCGATTTCGACCTGGCGACCGGATTTTTCTTTTAGGTTATTCACGCGGCGCTTTCGCAGTGCGTTCATTGGCTGGAGTAATTGACAGGGTGGGCTTGTTGCGGCGGCAGTCAGCGACGGAAAGAAACATTCGTACGGCCTACCGACACTATAAATATGACACTGTCAGTCGCACCGCACAAAAATTTTCCATGGCACATTGCCACGAAGACGTATCGGTTGAGATGGTTGGCGCCTGGGACACAGTTAAAGCACTGGGGTTAAGGTTGCCACTTTTATGGCGACTGACCGAAGGTCGGCATGCCTATCATAATCATCAGCTCAGTCCAGTTGTTAAGCATGGCTATCACGCCTTGGCGCTGGATGAGACAAGGGAAGTTTTTTCACCCGTTCTCTGGGAATGCTCCAAAAGCTGGGATGGCCGCGTTGAGCAGGTTTGGTTTCGAGGAGCACACGGTGATATTGGCGGCCATCTGGGTGACTTTCATGCTGCACGACCGTTAGCCAATATTTCGCTGATCTGGATGTTGCAAAAGTTGCAAAAGCGGGGTGTTTCTTTGCCGCGTGGGTGGCAGGACAGGTTTGAAACTGATGCGAAGGCCCCGATGGTTGGGACATGGCGCAGTTGGGGGCGAGTTTTCCTGTTTCGTCAAAGTCGGGTTGTCGGCTGCGACAGGTCAGAAAGTATTCATCCTACCGCACGTCCATTTGTGGATGCTGATGTATTGAAGGCGTTTTTAGCTCCACCGGCATAGTGTTTCAGGCCATATGCGAAATTTGCCGCCAATGCTTGTCTAATCGTTGCGCTGGTTGACGGTCGACATCTTTGTCGTCCTCTCAAGCGCGGTGAAACGCGATGTTCAAAGGCGCCCACCAACTGGGCCGCCCAACGTGCCCCCCGAAGTCTCTGCAAATATTTTGAAGCTATCCTTTCCAAGTGACAAAATCATCTAGTGGTGCACGTGCTGTTCGAAATCCGTTTACTGGAGCGTCGGTAATAGCATACCCAAACGAGATCGCTGCCAAAACTTTCTGGTCGTCTGGAATGGCAAAATGATCCCGAACTTCGGTGGCGTAATGAGCTAGTGCCGCTTGTGGGATCGTTGCGACGCCCTGTGCTTGGGCGCTTAGACAAAAAGTCGTTATTAGTCCGCCACAATCAAGAGCTCCGTAGGTTCCCAGCTCGCTAGCTGAGGTGATCATGGCAACATGTGGCGCACCGAAGAATCGGTAATTTTCACGCATCTGTGCGATCCGGCTCTTGCGGTCACTCCGACTGATACCAGCCGCCTCATAAAGCTGGAACCCACATGTTCGCCGCCGCTCGAGCCGTGGGCCGGAGTACTCCTTGGGTGCAGTAAAATCTGTCGTTGGAGGTGCTGTGTCAAATGCGTTCAACATAGTTTTTCGAAAACGTTCGGTTTCGTCACCACTCGTCAAGTAAACATGCCAGGGCTGGGCGTTGCACCATGAAGGAACCCGTCCTGCATCAAGTAGAATTTGTTGGATTACATCACGTGACACTGGTTCTGGATGAAAAGCTCGGCAGGAGTGACGTGATTGTAGAAGGCTTTGCAGGGCTTCGTGGGTGGTCATAAAGATTATCCGTACGTTTCAATTACTGATTCATCGCTATGATATAGCCAATCCCTGTGGCGACAATGGCTCCAAGGATGACCACAAAAGTGATTTTCCAAGCTGACCAAGGTCTTTCGCCGCACACACGCCCGGTTTGCCCGTTTACGACAAAACGATAACTTTTGCCCCGATATTTGTAAGCAGCCATCCAGACCGGAAGGAGCACATGTTTGAAGGTAACATCACTGACAATGGTTGCGACCTGATGTACCCGCTGCCTGTCCCCTCCAATCTTAAACGCCACATCACGGCGGATTACATTGTCCATGTGTCCGCGAGCCTCGTCATAGCCATCTTGAAGAGTAATGGTATATCCCTCGGCTTGATACCCGGCGAGGTACTCGGGTGTGTAGGGCTCCAGCGCTGACAGGTTCCATGGCTCGAGAGCATCCGTGTAAGTCTTTGGAAGAGCCTTGGACGCAAGAACTAAAACATCATCGAACCATCGGCTGACTTGGCCTGAAACTGGCGTCCAGCGAATTCTCTGAACCTGTTTCTGTACTTTTTTTCCGTCTTGCATGACTGTTTTTGTTACGTAGTAGACCGTCCCGCGTTCTCCCGAAAAGCTGGACTTGGTATCTGCATCGTAGGTCCAATAGGGCACATAAATACCGTCCATTTTTCGGCCTTTACGTGCATATTTTTGAATTCCGTTCGGTGCTAGCCAGAGTTTTCCGAGCCAGTTGTTCATAGCTTCGTGTGCATCACGCTCAGCCAACTGAAACGGCAAAACCGCACGTGGTTTTATAAGTCGATGAGTGCCTGTATCGGTGACAACTGGCGTCGCGCAAAACGCGCATTCCATAGCATGAACATCTGCGTCAAATGTAATATGTGCCGCACAGTTGGGACAGATGGAAATACGGGTTTCAATTACTTCGGCTCCTGGTAACTGATCTGTTAGCGCCTGTTTGAAATCCAGTTCAGTAATAGCCGTCGTCCGATCGCCTTGTTCAGTGGCTTCCTCATGACCACAATGGTCGCAAACAAGTTTCGATTGCCGAGGCTCGAAACGATAGTCGGCCCCACATTGTGGACAAGGGAACCGATGGGCTTCCTTTGGAGCAGGAGAGGATTGCGCAGTCTGGGACATTGAGTTTTGGGCCTGTAGTGGGGATTTTTGAAAATATTAAGCGACGTTCAGCATCGGGTCTTGCCAGCTCGTGAGATGACTCGGGTGGAATAGAACAAACGTCTCACTACGATCTGTCAGCTTTCAGGCGGTGGTGGTGGTAGGACAGTAAATAGCTGTGCTAATTCTGGCACGTCTTCGGCGTGTTTCCAGCCGTCCTGGCCAGAGGTCCAGACATACGTGGCACGCTTGAATTTTTCCGCTGTTGCCATTCGCCCCAACGAAGCTTTAGAAAATGGCCCCTTGGTTTCTCCTTCCTCAGCAATGTGCCAGACACGTTCGACTGGCGGTGGTGGAGGCGTGATTGGGGTTGGCGATGATGCGGCGGCCATTGGAGTGGGGGCATCGGTTGCTGGACGGGCGCCCCATGGGCCGGAGTTTACCATTTGTTGTGCCATGGCCATACCCATACCCATACCCATACCAGCGCCCATGCCAGATCCGGGCGTTTGTGCGGCGGCGGTCATGGCCTCTGCAGCAGAGAACTGCGTGTACTTACCCAAGTCACCTACGATGCCAATTGAGGTGCGTTTATCCATCGCTTCTTCCACAGCAGCAGGAAGCGAAATATTTTCAATGTAAAGCTCTGGGATACAAAGCCCGTATTCAGCGACGGTACCTGAAATTTCCGCTGCGACCAATTTGCCTAGGTCAGCTGTGTTGGCGGCCATGTCCAGAACTGGGATGCCTGAACTGGCGATGACCCGAGAAAATTCCTGCACGATAATGTTGCGAATTTGAAAAGAGATTTCGTCCATTGTGAATTCGCCGTCGGTACCTACGATCTCAGTCAAAAAACGGGCGGGATCTGCAACACGGATCGTATAGCTGCCATAGGCACGCAAGCGGACGGGCCCAAACTCTGGATCACGCGCCATTATCGGGTTCTTAGTGCCCCATTTGAGATCTGAAAATCGGGTAGTGCTGACAAAGTAAACTTCAGATTTGAAGGGGCTTTTGAAGCCGTGATCCCAATGTTGCAGGGTCGTCATAACTGGCATGTTATTCGTTTCGAGCAGATAGAGACCTGGGGTGAATACATCTGCCAGTTGCCCTTCATGCACAAAGACAGCGGATTGGCCTTCTCGTACAGTGAGTTTGGCGCCATACTTGATTTCGTGCCCTTCCCGTTGAAAACGCCAGACAAGCGTATCGCGGGTGTCGTCGACCCAATGGATGACGTCGATGAATTCGCCGGTGAGAAAATCAAAGATACCCATGAATTTGGTTCCTCTCAGAGTTATGTGTGATCAATAAAAACGGTCAGTTTGTTCGCGCGCCAGCTCTTTAATGACAGGGCGAGCTTGCTCTACACTCATGCCAATGGCCAGGCGTGGGTCGTACAACATGGTCAGCAGCATTTCATCGTGTATCGTCAGTAGAGCGAATTCGTCATCATCATTGAAAATTGAGGGTCGTGCTTCTGGGCTGTCATTAGCCAGGCCCAGCCCTTGTGCAATTTCTTCATGGATGCAAGATTTACGCAATAGATCTGGGTGTTCGGCGCGTATCAGAGCAATCGCAGTCTCATAATTGCCAGACCTATCTTCCGAGGCGAAGGCGACCACAAGGCAATGGATCGTCTTGGGCACATTGCGAAACAGGTTGAGCGTTTCGATGCTTGCACCCGGTATAATCTGATTAACACGTGCACCTAACTCCGCGTGGTCGTCCGCACCCATGACGAGGATGTGGAAATTCGCACGGTTTGATTTGATTGAAATGGCATGCCCCGTAACCTCGGCGAGGCGGGCGACATATGCTGCGAGCGTTTGGCGATCTGTGTTACGTATGGGGTCCGTCACCGATGGACCAAACTCCATGTTGACGCGCACTGGTCCAGACCAACGCCGCAAATGGCCGGCGCGTCCGTTTGAGGCGCTAAGACCTCGGTTCAAAGCATATTCATCATAAAAGGCAATGCGTTCGAAATTACGTGCCAGCATGTCTGGCGTAAACGGTGTGTCTGGGCCACCGCCGTCAGTGCGCATCAGGCCGCGTGCTAAAAGATCTGTCTGAACATGGGCGTAGTAATTGCGTAGATCCTGGCTCAACTTTGACTGCTGAGACTGGACTGATGCATGCCTCGCCTTCGGAGTTGTTAGCTGCTCACACGCCGAAACGAGACAAAGCACCAGACTAGTGGTTATGGCAATACGCAGTCTCACCCGTTTGGGACGGACGCGGCGGTTGTATCTCCCAACCCAGTCTTGCGTGCCTTGGCCGCTGCAAGCGTGTCGCGCAATTCAGCCTCCATTTTTTTCATGTCTTCCTCGGCGACGGCACGGCGTGCTTTACCTTGGTCTGCAATTTCAAGGCTTTCATTGATGGTGGCGATTAGGTCAGCATTTGCCTGTTTGACGGCCTCAATATCAAACACACCTCGTTCCATCTCCTCACGCACTACTTTGTTTGAGCCACGTAAATTTGCTGCGTTGGCTTTGAGCAATTCGTTGGTCAGGTCATTGGCTTCGCGCACGGCGGCTGCAGCTTCAGCGCTGCGTTGAATTGTAACCGCTTGAGCTAGCTGCGTTTCCCAAAGGGGTACCGTGTTCACGAGTGTTGAGTTTATCTTGGTAACAAGTGATTTGTCATTTTCCTGAACCAAACGGATAGAGGGCAAGGATTGCATTGTGACCTGCCGCGTCAGTTTGAGATCATGAACCCGGCGTTCGAGATCGTCGCGTGCAGCACGTAGGTCACGCAATTCTTGAGCTTTCATGACCTGCGCTTCCGTTTCAGCGTTCTGGATTTCAGCTTCTTTGGTCGGGATTACCTTGGTATCCAAATCAGCTATCTTGGATTCACCGGCAGCGATGTACAGCGCCAATTCATCGTAGAAATTAAGTGTTTTTTCATAAAGGATATCCAGCGATTTAATATCCTTGAGCAGTTTATGTTCGTGGTTCAGCAGATTGTCCGTGATCATGTCGATCTGTCCCTGAACATCTTCAAACCGCGCGGTGAACTTTGCAAACGGCGCAGCACGGCCAAGCAGTTTTTCCCAAAAGGATCGTTGCCTGCGGACATCTAGTTCACTGACTGAGAACCCTCGTATTGTCGTCACGATATCGCGCAGACTGTCTCCAGCGGGGCCAACGTCTTTGTTGCGCACATCCTGAAGCATTGCCTGACTAATTTCCTGCAATTCAGCTTGCGCGGCAGATCCAAAAGACACGATCGAGTTAGTGTCATTCATGTTCAATTCATCTACGCGCTTTGAAATTGCAGCAGACATCGGCTTGTCAGCCTGTTCCAAAGAAACGATTAAATTTGCGTCGGTGGGTTCTGCCAATTCTACGGCAGTTATCGCGTCAAGTGCGCCACCGACAGCTTCGGCCTTTTGACGAATAGTATCGGACATATTAGTTTCCTTCGTAAAATATATTAGCGGACGCCTTCGCGTTGTAACCTCTCGCGCAGAACGTCGATTTCAATGTTCAAATCGCTGTTGTCATCCAGCAGCAGTTTTTGGTTTCGAGCGGCAAAATTTTCTTCTAAATCGTCTAGCAGCGCCTCATAATTGGAGCGTGCATTAGTATCGTGAGTTCGTGCGTATATATCAGCAAATTTGACTGTCGCATCCTTGGCGCCAAGCAGGTAGACGCCCAAATAGCGCCGCGCCGCAGTCAGATCGCGAGGATCGTTTTCCACGGTGCGAAAAAGCGCCCGGGCGGTTTGCTGAAATTGGGTGACCCGACTTTCGAGAGTTCGATCTCCAGCACGTTTTACTGCATTTGACATGGCATGAAGGTGCTCCTCAGCTTCACTCACAGCGCGTGCCACCCGATCTGTTTGAAAAAGATCTACCCCTTCAATTCCTTTGTTACGCATCGGATCAATGCCAAAAGCCATAATGTGCAGTGAGCCGCCCACAATAGCGTAGATCGACGGAGCGATAAAATCGCTGTTAGCTGCATAGCCCGCGATAGCTAGGCCAAGACCGGTGAGTACAGAACCAAAAAGTTTTCGAGGCATAGCTGGATGGCGTGCGATTTTGCGCGCCTCATAAGCCTCTTGCGCAAACAACCCTTCACGCGTCATCCAAGCGGCAAGCAGCAAACAGCCTAACGCAAAAAGATTCAATGCCAGAGCCTGAGGCCCGTTTCCAAAGGATTGCCATATCAATGGCAGAGGGACGATGAACAACAAATTGACCCGTCCACCAACTTTGCTACGTTTAGCGCCTTGAAACGCCTCACGTTTCGGTAACTTTGAATCGCGCGGGCTATATTTCCCACTGAATTTCTGGGCCATTATACGCCTCCTGCGATCGACACGCAGAGGATTAGGATGACAAGAAGAACAAACGCCAGCTTTTGCAATCCTGTACCAGACATTAGTTTTATTCCCTGCTGACCCTTAGAGAAACTTAAGAACAATGGTCCATTTTATCTAGGGGGTAGTTCCCTGAGACTACGCTGGAGGCGAAAATTAACCGCCAGTTAGACCGAGTGAGGGTTTCCAGGTCCGGTATTAAACGTGGCAGAACAACGAAATACCACCGCGACAGCTACAGATTATTGTTCAATAGTGTGGGGGCCGTTCGTCTCCTAAAACAATGCCGCCGCCACCTTCTGCCTCACGAGCGGCTTCGCGTTGCATTAACATTTGTACGCGCTGCGTCAAATTTGCGATTTCAGTGTCCTGACGAGCGATCACGTCACTGAGTTCGTCCAAGGTGTGTGTTAGGTGGGCAATTTGTTCTTCGAGTTTTTCCATATACGTCGCGTAGAGGCCCAGTTTCGCTTGGTCAAGTCATAGGTTTCATAGTAATACGCAAACTTTGATTATTGCGCGCGCTTGTAGGGTACGCTTGCCCCGGTGGCAGGCATTGGGTACACGCCATGACGAAACCCATTCGTGAAGAGACTGTGGATATGGCCAAGCAAAAAAAAGCCCCTCGCCCAAAGGCGATCACACCAAAGGGATTCCGCGATTATTTCGGCCCTGAAGTCAGTGATCGGGCCAAAATGATGAGTCAAATTGCTGAAGTTTACGAGCATTACGGATTTGACGCGTTGGAATCGAGTGCGGTTGAAACTGTCGAGGCACTTGGCAAGTTTTTGCCAGATGTTGACCGACCAAACGAAGGCGTTTTCGCTTGGCAGGAATTTGATGAGAACGACAAAGGCGATTGGATGGCGTTGCGCTATGATCTGACCGCTCCTTTGGCGCGAGTTTATGCGCAGCACCGTAATGATCTTCCAACGCCTTATCGCCGTTATGCAATGGGGCCGGTCTGGCGCAATGAAAAGCCGGGTCCGGGGCGCTTCAAACAGTTTTATCAATGTGATGCCGACACGGTGGGTACGGCAAGCATGGCTGCAGATGCTGAGATATGTGCAATGTTGTCAGACACAATAGAAACTTTGGGTATAGCACGCGGCGATTTTCTGGTGCGAGTGAACAACCGTAAAGTCCTGAATGGTGTTTTGGAAGCTATGGGTTTGCAGGATAGCGAAGGGGCGCGGGACAACGTCCTGCGAACGATCGACAAATTCGATAAGTTGGGTGAGGCTGGCGTCCGCGCTTTGCTCACGAAAGGGCGCCTTGATGCATCGGGGGCCTATATTGATGGTGTGGGGCTGACAGAAGATCAGGCAGAACCGGTAATCGCATTTCTGACGTCAAAGGCCGATGATGTTGTGAAAACTTTTGACAATTTGCGCGCTGCCATTGGCGCGTCAAAGATTGGTGCTGAGGGAATTTTTGAGCTTGAGCAGATTGGTGATTTGTTATCGGCGGGCGGTTATGACGCCAGCCGAATCTCGATTGATCCTTCGGTTGTTCGTGGGCTTGGTTATTACACGGGCCCCGTCTACGAGGCTGAGTTAACATTTGAGATATTAGACGAGAAAGGGCGTAAACGTCAGTTTGGTTCGGTCGCAGGTGGCGGTCGCTACGATGATCTCGTCAAGCGCTTTACCGGTCAGGCCGTACCGGCAACCGGTGTGTCCATAGGTATTGATAGATTGCTTGCGGCTTTGCGCGAAAAAGGCCGTGTAGGTAGCGTGACCCGAGGGCCTGTGGTGGTCACCGTAATGGATCGAGACCGAATGGCGGATTACCAAGTTATGGTTACAGAATTGCGTAATGCAGGCATCCGGGCCGAAGTCTACCTCGGCAATCCCAAGAATTTTGGAAACCAGCTGAAATATGCAGATAAGCGTAACTCCCCGGTTGCCGTTATTGAAGGGGGAGACGAGAAAGAAAGTGGTATTGTTCAGGTCAAAGACCTGGTTTTGGGCGCAAAGATTGCTCAGAGTGCCACTTTGGAGGAGTGGAAGGAACGTCCAAGTCAGTTTGAAGTGCCACGCGGTGATCTTGTAGCCAAGGTACGCGAAATTTTGCAAGGGCAGAACGATTGATGTCGACGAAGGCGAAAGTCCGTGCCCGTGCAGCCCAACTGCGCCGTGCGTTTGAGGACGCAGGGGGCGAATTCGTTGAGGCCGCTATGCTTCAACCGGCCGAAATACTATTGGATCTTTATGGCGAAGATATCAGGGCAAGAGCCTACGTCACCAGTGACGCCTTGCGTGGCGAACAGATGCTGCGTCCAGATTTTACCGTTCCGGTCGTTCAGATGCACATGGATCATGGTGCTGAACCGGCGCGCTACACGTATGCAGGTGAAGTGTTTCGGCGGCAGGAAGACGATGATACGCGAGAAAGTGAATATGTGCAGGTTGGTTTCGAAATATTTGACCGGGAAGAACCTGCCGCGGCTGACGCAGAGGTATTCTCTGTAATTGGCGATACGTTGTCAGGGGTTAGTCTGCGGGCGGCAACTGGCGACATTGGAATACTTACAGCGGCGGTTCGGGGTTTGGAGACGACCGAACGTCGTAAGAGGGCATTGCTGCGCCATATCTGGCGCCCACGGCGTTTCCGGGCATTGCTGGACCGCTTTTCTGGACGTGGCCGAAAAGTTTCTAGCCGAACGACATTGATCCAATCGTCAGATCCGATGAAGCATGACTTTCCTGATATCGGCATGCGTACACAGACTGAGGTGGCCGAACGGATCGACGCGCTACGAGAAGATGCCGCGGCACCGCCTATCAGTGCGCGCGAAGTTGGATTAATTGATGCGCTGCTCAACGTTCGCGAAACCTTGCCATTTGCGCTTGAGCATTTACGCGATCTAGCGGTTGATATGCCCGCCATTACCGATGCGACACTTCGTTTGCAGGAGCGAATTGAAGCGATGAGTGCCCGCGGTGTGGATGTGACAAACCTTGAGTTCGAAGCCAGCTACGGGCGAACATCAATGGAGTATTATGACGGCTTTGTCTTTGGGTTTTACGCTCCGGGAAGGGCGGATTTACCACCGGTTGCAACTGGTGGGCGTTATGATGCACTGACCCGTGTTTTGGGGCAGGGCAGTGAAATTCCAGCGGTAGGCGGTGTGATCCGCCCAGGCCTTTTGCTCGACTTGGAGGTAAGCGCATGACCATCAAGTTGGGAGTGCCGTCTAAAGGCAGGCTTATGGATAAAACGTTTGACTGGTTTCAGTCTCGCGGTGTGACGTTATCACGGACCGGTTCAAATCGAGAATATGCCGGGGCAGTAGCAGGCATTGACGGGGTAGATCTAGTCTTGCTTTCGGCAGGTGAAATTCCTCGCGAACTAATGGCAGGGCGCATTCACTTGGGCGTAACTGGTACAGACCTTGTGCGAGAAAAACTGGGTCGCTGGGAGCAACAGGTTGAAGAAGTGGCTCCCATGGGATTCGGTAAGGCTGATTTGATCATTGCAGTTCCAAGTTGCTGGGTGGACGTTAACACCCTGGATGATCTGGACGCAGCAGCGGCCGCCTTCCGGGAACATCACGGGTACCGGATGCGCATTGCGACCAAATATCATCGGCTAGTGCGGGAATATTTGCGCGATAACGGAGTGGCAGACTATCAGCTGGTTGACAGCCAAGGCGCGACCGAGGGCACTGTGAAAAATTTGACTGCCGAGGCGGTGGCCGACATCACGTCGACAGGAGAAACACTTTGGGCGAACCACCTAAAAATTCTTTTGGATGGACCTATTTTGAGGTCTCAGGCAACCTTGTGGCGCAGTCGGATGACTGAGCCAAATGATGCAGATAGAGCCACCCAATCTCAGTTACTGAACATGCTGGGTTAAAGGACACCGATTTCCGCTAGAGCCCGGTTCATATCATCGGGCAGAGCGTCATCATTTCCTCGAGTGTCAGGAAGATCTGCTGGACTATCGATGGGGGCAAGATACCTCCAGCCTTGAAAGGGACGTTTCAGGGCTGAGTGGGTTCGACGCACGGTCGGGTCGAGCACGATAGCGCACCGCCGGATACCGTCAGGGCCAATCACTTCGTCTAATCGCATGATCGATTGGCGACATTGGATCGCTCCCTTGATAACCCAAAAGATCGAACCACCTTGGAGTAGCTCGGCCTCACGTTTGGGCCACATCCGGGTGACGTGGCGCGGCAATCCGCCCGGTTCTTGTGCGGCACGTTGCTGCTGCCAATCGATGAGCGTGTCCACACTTTCAGATCCGACGGAGAGTTTTACCAAATTGATGTACTTTTCCACAGCTTACTCACAGATTCTTCCCAAGGGTTAACTCAATATTGTAGATCGCTAGCGTGAGACATCAAGCAGTTGTGCCGCGAGGGCATTTCGAGTTAGCCTGACAACCTCTCCACGGGTCAAGAAATACAAGGAATCACTTGATGAGTCGTTTTGCTGCCCCCATCGCCGAACAGATCTGGGACATGAAGTACCGTTTCAAAGAAGCTGATGGTACGCCTATTGACCAAACGGTCGAGGATAGTTGGCGCCGGATTGCTCGAAGCCTGGCTGCCGTAGAAAAAGATCCGGCAGTTTGGGAAGGCAAGTTTTACGCAGCGCTTGAAGATTTCAAGTATTTGCCTGCGGGTCGGATCACAGCAGGTGCTGGAACCGCGCGTAAGGTGACTTTGTTTAATTGCTTTGTGATGGGCACGATCCCTGACAGCATGGGTGGCATCTTTGACATGCTGAAAGAGGCAGCTTTGACGATGCAGCAGGGCGGCGGCATCGGATATGATTTTTCAACAATTCGCCCACGTGGAGCTGACGTTGTCGGGGTGGCAGCCGACGCAAGCGGGCCGCTGTCCTTCATGGACGTTTGGGACGCCATGTGCCGCACCATAATGAGCGCAGGAAGTCGCCGTGGCGCGATGATGGCGACGATGCGATGTGATCACCCGGATATTGAACAGTTTATAACCGCTAAATCGGATCCGGCCCGATTGCGGATGTTCAATATGTCTGTGCTGGTGACAGATTCCTTCATGGAAGCTGTCAGGGCAGATGGATCATGGGAACTGAAATTTGACGATAAAGTATATCATACTGTCCAGGCAAGCGACCTGTGGAACAAGATCATGCAGAACACCTATGATCATGCTGAGCCGGGCGTCATCTTCATTGACCGCATAAACAAAATGAACAATCTGAATTATGTTGAGTCGATTGCTGCGACGAACCCATGCGGTGAACAGCCTTTGCCGCCTTATGGAGCTTGCTTGCTCGGTTCGATCAATTTAGCACGCTTGGTGAAAAATCCATTTGAAGGTGACGCGACCCTTAATGCCGAGGATCTTTCTGACCTCGTCGCGACGGCAGTACGCATGATGGACAACGTGGTGGATGCGTCTAAATTCCCGTTGCCAGAGCAGGCCGCGGAAGCTCAGGCCAAACGGCGTATCGGACTGGGTGTTACGGGGCTGGCGGATGCGTTGTTGATGATTGGGCTGCAATATGGTTCAGCCGCCGCAGCGAGTCAGACTGAACGTTGGTTGGGAGCAATCGCTCGTGCCGCCTATCTGGCGTCGGCGCAATTGGCATCAGAAAAAGGTGCCTTTCCACTATTTGACAGCAAAAAATATTTGAGTGGTGGTCTTGCGAGCCAATTGGATGATGATGTGAAGGCAGAAATTGCCAAGCACGGTATCCGCAACGCCTTGCTCACGTCAATTGCTCCGACGGGCACGATTTCCCTTTACGCCGGAAACGTCAGTTCAGGAGTCGAGCCCGTGTTCGCTTACGCCTACACTCGAAAGGTTCTGCAAAAAGATGGATCGCGGACAGAAGAGGAAGTGGTGGACTACGCAGTACAAATGTGGCGGGATAAGTTTGGCGACACGGCGTTGCCGGATTATTTTGTAAACGCTCAAACACTGGAGCCGGCCGCCCATGTGCGTATGCAGGCCGCGGCACAAAAGTGGGTCGACTCAAGTATCTCAAAAACAATTAACTGCCCCGAAGATATCAGTTTTGATGCGTTCAAGGATGTGTACTTGCAGGCATGGGATAGCGGATGCAAAGGCTGTACTACCTACCGACCAAATGACGTGACCGGATCAGTGCTAGCCGTTTCGGAAACGGCTGAAAATGCTCCTGGTGAAAACCCCGCTGATCACGTGAGTGATAGCGGAGAAGTTATCTATATGTCGGAGCCGCTTGAACGACCGCAAACACTTGAAGGTGCCACCTATAAACTCAGGTGGCCTGACAGCGAGCATGCGATTTATCTGACCGTAAATGATGTTATTATCAACGGTCATCGTCGTCCGTTCGAAGTGTTTATAAATTCCAAGAACATGGAACATTACGCCTGGACGCTTGCACTGACCCGAATGATATCGGCTGTATTTCGGCGTGGCGGTGATGTGTCGTTTGTGGTCGAGGAACTGAAGGCAGTATTTGACCCTCGAGGTGGCGCATGGATGGAAGGCAAGTATATCCCGTCGATCCTTGCAGCGATTGGTGGTGTGGTCGAACGGCATATGATTGCAATAGGGTTCATTGAGGGTGAGGGCATGGGACTGAAAACGGACCCCAAAGCCGAGGCTGTCGCTGTTGGAGATCCGCCTCGTGGCAAGGCTTGTCCGAGTTGCGGACAATTCGATATGCGCATGGTGGAGGGCTGTATGACCTGTGCAAGCTGTGGTCATTCAAAGTGCGGGTGACATGTTGATGGAAATTTTCGCTAACGGAAGTAGACCGACGAGGAAAGCCAGCTCTTCTTATTTCACGGGAACGGTTTGGCAGGATCCAGTCGTAGAGGCACCTGCTCCTTCAAGAGTTCGTGCGCTCAGAGTCGCATTCGAGCCGGCCTCTCGCACAGCGTGGCACACGCATCCGCTTGGACAAACTTTGCATGTTTTGACGGGTGTTGGGCTAATATGTTCTCGAAATTCTTGTCCGCGTATCATCTGTGCTGGGGACACAGTCTGGATCCCTCCAGACGAGGAACATTGGCATGGAGCAACCAAGGATAACGCAATGGTGCATTTGGCAGTCCAAGAAGCATTGGAAGGTACGGTTGCAACTTGGCTAGAACACGTCAGTGAAAGCGACTACGAAAAAATGCCGAAGTAGTGTCTTCAAATGAGCTTACACGTAGGACGTGGAGAAAGCCTTTCTTTTGCGCGAGCAAGATCGTGCCCGCAGCCGCGTGCGATTGCGCTTAAGTGAAATTTCAGACAGTCAACGTTGGAATCGGTCCTACTGGCCCCACCCGGCGTCCTGCATTTCGCGCAGCCGGCTTGCAGTGCGCTCGAATTCGAAGGTGCCCTCGCCCTCGACGTATAACATTTCTGGATCTGCAGCAGCAGAGCAAATCAGGCGAACCTTGGCCTCATAAAGCGCGTCGATCAGGGTAACAAATCGTTTTGCTTCATTGAAGTTGTGGCGGGAAAGGCGAGGAATGTTCTCTAAGATTAGCACTTTGACAGCACTTGCTATCGCCAGATAGTCGCCCGGACCAAGCATTCTACTGCAAAGGTCGAAAAATGATGCGCGCGCGACTCCGTTTCGATAGGCGGGTAATTGGACCTGTCGACCCTTCACAGTCAAAACCAGCGGATCAGCCCTACCACCAGAAAGATCTTGCCAGATTTCTTGGATTTTTGTGCGCGCTTCTGTACCGGCTTGAACGAAATAAACTTGGTTTCCGGATAGGCGATTTTGGCGATAATCGTTGGGACTGACTAATTCCCAGACCCGCATGTTTTGGTTGATTAAATCAATGAACGGCAAAAAGAGTTGGCGGTTCAATCCGTTCTTGTAAAGGTCGGTGGGGACACGGTTGGACGTGGTCACCACAACTGTACCGGCGTTGAATAATTGTTCAAATAGGCGCCCAACAATCATTGCGTCGGTTATGTCAGTGATTTGCATCTCATCAAAAGCCAGAAGCCTGACATTGTCGGATACGGCCTTGGCGACTGGTTGGAGCGCATCATCAACTCCGTTCTTTCGTGCCTGGTGCATTGCCTCGTGGATTTCCTGCATGAAGGCGTGGAAATGAACGCGACGAACTGGTACGTTCAACGAGGTGATGAAAAGATCCATCAACATGGATTTACCGCGACCAACTCCACCCCACAGATAAACGCCCTGCACTGCTTCTTGAGCTGGCTTACGAAACCAGGCCTTTTTTTGTGGCTTTTGAAGCTCGGTGCGAATGCGCTCAAACTGCGGCAGAACGGCTTCTTGCGCGTCGTCTTTTAGCAGCTCTCCACTCGCGACTTTGGAAGAGTAAATTTCGAGCAAGTTGGTCATGTAATTGACATAACCAATACGCGCGGTTGGGGGAAGACGCGGATTGCCTTGACGGATCACGATTTGCGCACCGACAAATCCTGAATTGACCAGATCATAACCTATCGCCATTCTGTTTTTTGTGCAGCAGGAGGCTACTATGCCGCAAAAATTATCGCTCTTCACGCCGGTGTTGGTAGTCGGATCCGTGATTATATTGGTGTCGTTTGGCATCCGCGCGAGCTTTGGCGTTTTCCAAATTCCGATTGCGGAAGAGTTTGGGTGGCTGCGCAGTGAGTTTTCTTTGGCGATAGCGATCCAGAGTTTGGCCTGGGGGATTGGGCAGCCTATTTTTGGTGCTATTGCTGAGAAAATTGGTGACCGACCAGCAATTGTAATGGGGGCGTTAATATACGCGTTGGGTTTGGTTTTATCGTCTATCGCAGTCACCCCAGAGGCCCACCAACTTTACGAGGTCCTCGTGGGCTTTGGTATCGCCGGGACGGGCCTTGGTGTTATTCTCGCCGTGGTGGGCCGGGCAAGCACAGATGAAAATCGGTCAATGTCATTGGCAATTGTGGCGGTTGCAGGATCAGTTGGTCAGGTTTTGGGGGCTCCAACGGCTGAGTGGATGCTTTCTATGACAAGCTGGCAGAACACCTTCCTTATATTCGCGGCCGCTATTTTATTGTTATTGCTATTGCTGCCGATGATGCGGACACCCGCAATTAGCCGCGCTGAGCTGGAAGAAAGCATGGGAACAATCCTCTCGCGTGCGTTCAAGGATCCATCTTTTACATTAATATTCCTTGGATTTTTTAGCTGCGGATATCAACTTGGTTTCATTACTGCGCATTTTCCGGCGATGGTCACCGAGGCCTGTTCTGTGATTGACCCCGCAGGGGTTTTGGCAAGCATTGGTATTTCAACCACGTCCGCATTGGGGGCAATTGCTATTTCCGTTATCGGTTTAGCGAATATTGTTGGAACACTGACGGCTGGCTGGGCTGGCAAGCGATATCAGAAAAAATATCTTTTAGCGGGGATTTACACGGGCCGCACAATCGCATCGACTGTTTTCATCCTGCTGCCGGTCACACCGATGAGCGTAATTATCTTTTCTGCGGCAATGGGCGCAATGTGGCTTGCGACTGTCCCGCTGACTTCTGGTCTTATCGCCTATCTATACGGGTTACGCTACATGGGTACTCTCTATGGGATCGTTTTTTTCAGCCACCAACTTGGTGGATTCCTTGGTGTTTGGTTGGGTGGGCGCATGTACGATATATATGGGGACTACACAGCAGTCTGGTGGGTAGGCATTGCTGTCGGCGCGTTCAGCGCGATCGTACACCTGCCAATCCGAGAAAAGCGACGTTTGGTGGCGGTGTGATAATTTTATACGATATGAATTTGGCGCAAAAAAGTATAAATATTTTGATCAACCTTTACGGTCTGCAGGCCTATGGCGATGGGTCTATGCCTTTTCAAGACGCCTGATACTGCTCCAAGATGTAGCACGATGTCATGAGGTCCAAATGGGCACCACCGCCATTTTTGAAGAGTGTAATCTCATCATCGGATTGGCGGCGAAATGTGGCAAGGTCATAATAATCTGCCAACACGTGATCGCGTCTGATCACTCCTCGTGACAGCGGAATTTTGAGTTCGCCTATGTGATCCAGCGTTGTTTCAAAGCTGTCAACAAACACGCGCGATCGTTGCAATGCAGTGTCGTCGGCTTCTCGCATATCGGGTCGGTATGCACCAATAAGGTCGATATGATGTCCTGGGCGCAACCATTCCCCTCTTATTATAGGTTCCGTTGACATGGTGGCACAGGTAACTATGTCAGCCTCTTTTACGGCAGCAGCTAAGTCGGTGGTAATTTGCAGCCCATTTATCTCTGCGGCCATCTTCTTGGCATTCTCCGCGGAGCGGTTCCAGACTGAAAACTGTGCTGCCGGAAACACAGAGGAATAGGCTGCATGGAGGTTACGACCTACTGTCCCAGCGCCAACAATCAAAATTTTTCGGCTGTCGGGTCGAGCAAGACGGCGGGCTGCCAAAAGACTATCACCTGCGGTTTTCCATTTGGTAACGAGGTGAAAATCAAGGAGTGCCGACAAGATACCGCGCGTATCATCGAATAAAGTGACTGCACCATGAATCATTGGAACATCTTGCGTTGGGTTATCAGGGAAAACTGTTGCAGACTTCACAGCGATGCCAAGTCCGTCGATCCAGGCTTGGCGTTGCAGGAGTGTATCTTTGCCCCGATAGAGAAAGCTGTCTGAGATTTCAGCCTTTGGCAGGGTATGCCCAGCAGTAAGCGCATCGGTCAAACCTACCCAGCATAGATTTTTTTGGCCTTCCGCTAAGGGAATGATAACAGTCATTTTGCATCCTCGGTAGAGAGCAACCCTTCAGCAACAAGTCGGTTTGCCCAACCCTGTGGATCAGTAAAAAGATGTGTTTTCCATCCACGATCAGCGGCTGCTTTGATATTCTCTACACGATCATCGGTGAACAAAAGTCTTTCCGGATTTAGGCCGCAATCCTGTTCGACATATTGATAAATTTCTGGATCAGGTTTGATCATCTTCAGGCGACCTGAAACATACTCCCTGTCGAACTCTTTTAAAAAAGGATAGGCATCCTGAGAACGTGGAAAGTTGTCATGGCCAAAATTGGTGAGCGTAAAAACAGTTATTCCTTTACGTTTGAGTTCACATAGAAGGCGTGCGGAATGTGAAATCTCAGGAGCTGCGATCTCGTTCCAGTTATCATGCCACATCCGCAATTCGTGTTCCCATTCGGGAAAGCGCGGTATCAGTGAATTTACTGTGTCCAACAGTGCAGCGCCTTTGTCTATTTCTAGGTGATGGGAATGTATGTCTATGGCTGAAAAAAACGCCTTGCGGCGTTCTGTTCCGACTGTTTGATCGTAGAAATTTTCTGGGTGCCATTCTATCAGAACGTTACCGATGTCAAAGATGACTGCGTCAATGTTGTTCATGGGTGTCCTGTAAAAGGTTGGATTTACCTAATCCTAACGCCGGGTTCGAGGGCGGTCTACTCCGCGTTCTCCGCCAACAAGGTTTTCGCGCCAAAAGACGAAGAGGCCAGCTCCTATTATCAGGACCATACCCAACCATGTTGTTGATCGTGGCCATTCATCAAAGACGAGAATTCCGAGTGTTACTGCTATCGGCATTGCTGAATATTCCAATGGTGCGATCAGGCTGGCCTCTGAAATGCGATAGGCTTGGCTGATGAAAAAGCCGCCGCAAGCGCTGGCGAGGCCAAGCATCGCTAGCAGCCACCAATCCGATATGGCGGGCCAAAACCAACCTCGCAGGAGAAAATCAAACATACTGTGGCCGCCGCTGTCATATGCGCCATGTCCAAGGGTTAGCCCGATGCAACTGCTGACGAAAATGAAAACAATTTGAATGTAGACAGCCATTGTTGCGGCGCTTTCCGTAGTGCCAATTTTGCGCGTCATTACATGCAGGGCCGCATAGGCGACAGCGGCGATCAGTGGCAGCAGTAAAGCAAAATTGAATACCCTTGCACCCGGTTGGATCATGATCAAAACTCCCAGCATTCCGACCGCTACGGCGAGAATGCGGCGAGGGCCGATATGCTCCTTAAGAAAGAGCGCTGAGAAGGCGGTAATGATCAAAGGTGAAATAAAAAAAACGGCTACGGCGTCGGCTAACGGTAAAACTGATAGGCCGAGGAAGAATGTAGTATTTGCAAATACCACGCAAAACCCACGTAGCATGTGCATGCCAAGCCGTTGAGTACGCAAGACCTTGAAGCTGCCATAAAGTGGAACAATGACAAGCAGCAAAAAAGTTAATGCAATCACCGAGCGAAATAACACGATCTCATGTAGGGCATAATTACCAGACAGAAACTTGATGATGACGTCGTTGATTGAAAAGAAAAATGTTGCAAGTAGGGCTGAAAGCGGCCCTAAGGGAATGCGATTGATCATTGGCACAGTTGTTCCTTCAACCGTGCTGCGGTCTAGCCCAAAAGCGACAAGGCGCGGACGAATTTACTGACATATATGGAACTTGCGATTTCGCAGAAACCTTTAGTAATTGAGTGCATCAACGCATGAGTTTTGCTGCCCGAAGTTCACGCTCCAGCGCATCGAGAAACCGCGAGCGGTCGGCTTTTGTGAAGCCTTTGCCGCCGCCTTGCCGAAATGGGTCTGCGGCGCGCAGGTCACTCATCAGGTCACGTGTGGCGAGCACATTGCCGATGTTGGCGTCCGTCAAGGCTTCGCCATTGTGCTTCAAGACCCTTGCGCCACTTTCCACACATTTGGCGGCCAACGGTATGTCGCCAGTGATAACTACATCCCCCTTTTTGGCGCGGTCTGCAATCCACATATCGGCCAAATCGGGGCCTTCGGGCACGATTACATTTTCAACCAACGGGTTATGCGATGGTCGTAACCCACCGTTGGAGACCACGTAAATTTTTGTTTTGTGTCGAGTGCCAACGCGCTCAATCTCGGATTTTACCGGGCAGGCGTCGGCATCCACGTATATCGCTGTCATCAGTTGGTATGTCCGGTCAATCAATCTGCATAGAGGGCTTCAGCGTGGAAGGAGATATGGTCTTCCATGAAAGTGGAGACAAAGAAGTAACTGTGGTCGTAGCCTTTTTGCATGCGCAAAATGGCTTCTTGTCGGCGTGAGTTTGCAGCTTGGGCAAGAGCTTCGGGACGTAACAGATCTATGAATTGGTCATCGGTGCCGGTGTCGACGAGCAGGGGGCCGTCAAAGCCTTTGTCTTTCATCAGAAGTGTTGCATCGTGAGCGGCCCAAGCCGCTTTGTCGTCGCCCAAATAAGCATTGAACTGTTTGCGTCCCCATTCTGTTGCTGTCGGATTTGCGATTGGGGCAAAGGCTGAGACCGAACGAAATCGTTTGGGAATCCCCATCGCAAGCGTTAATGCGCCGTGCCCACCCATGGAATGGCCAGTAATTGACTGACGGGACATATCGAGTGGAAAATTCTCCTGAAGAAGAGAAGGTAAATCTTCTGCAATATAATCCCACATGTTGTAATGCGGCATCCATGGCGATTGTGTTGCGTTGATGTAAAAGCCTGCGCCTTTCCCAAGATCATATTCTTCGTCGTCCGCTACTTGGTCACCACGTGGGCTCGTGTCGGGAAAGACTAAAGCGATGCCTTGCTCTGCGGCCCATTGTTGCGCTCCAGCTTTAACCATCGCATTTTCATGCGTGCAAGTCAGTCCTGAAAGGAACCATAAAAGGGGAACTTGGCCGAATTTTGCCTCTTCCGGCAGGAATAGCCCAAAAGTCATTTCGCAGCGACAAGTCTGCGAAAGGTGATTGTATACGCCCTGCACACCGCCACAGGCGCGGTTTTCGGAAACGGTTTCCATGATTGTTTCTCCGTTGAATCGCATGCTTTGGCGTTACGATGTCAGAACTGGCCGACCCATGCAATTACCAGTGATACCGTTGCGATGCTAAAAACGGTTGAAAACAATATAGCCGTCGAGGCGCGATGCGGTGCAACGTCATAGTGTTGGGCCAGCATATAAACATTGCCTGCAACTGGCAGTGCTGCGGCCGAGATGACCACGCCAGCGGTATAAGCATCTATCGGGAACAAATAAAGGACCGCGATAGCCACGAAAAATGGATGTAATCCCAATTTGCAAAATGACAGCCAGAGCGCGATCTGAACTTGTCCGGCAGATTTGCTGGCAAGAGAGGCGCCTATCGCGAACAAAGCTCCAGGTGTAGCTGCGCCGCCTAAAATAGCAAGAAACTCGTTCATTGGCTCTGGGATTGGTATTGCCAAGGCGGACCAGACCAAGCCCGAACTGATTGCCACGATCATAGGGTTTCGCAGCAGTCCTAGACCAACTGTCCGCAACATGAGAATGCTTAATTGTCCATCGCGTGTACCGGTGATCAGAATGACAATCAGACTAGAGAAAACGATCAAATCTACCGCGAGTACAAGGATTACCGGACCAATAGCTTGTTCACCCAAGAGAAGGACAAGCATTGGTGCTCCAAGAAAACCGACATTTCCAATTACTGCACATTGCGCTTCCATGGCTGCGGTTGGAACATCGAGCTTGCGAACAAAGGCCACGGCAGTGGCAATGCCGTAGACGAACGCTGTTCCCCATAAATACCCACCCACGAGCCTCCAATTCAGAACATTTGCTAGGCTGAGGTTGGCTGAAAAACGAAATAGCATTGCAGATAAGGCAAAGTAGAAAACGAATTTTGTCAGATATGACGTGGCCTCTTCGCTGAAAAACCGTGTGCGCCCTGCCCAGTATCCAAGGCTGATCAGTGCGAAAAAAGGCAGTGTCTTGAGAAAAATCGCCAGCATAAAAGATTGGTAGCAGTTTGCGCGCCGCGTTCAAATCCCTAGAATTGACGTACTAGCGTCTGGTGGGGTGCGCGAAGTTCCTGAAATTTCGTACATTGGCTATGTTCAAACGGGGGCAAACGCTTACGAAAAAAATCTTGTAAGATGTTTAAAAATGCTTGGGTGGCGAACTTGATATTTGCAGGTCGAAAACCTCCAGATGTTATCCTGAGCCGATCAAGGCACCGGCGGCAAAAACAAGTGCGCCGCCCAGAACGACTTGAAAAGTGGCCCGCAGGAAGGGGGTATCCATGAATTTGTTTTGGATCCAAACAATGGCCCATAGTTCGACAAAAACAACAATCAGTGCAATTACGGTTGCTGTCCAAAAATCAGTTATTAAATATGGCAAGGCATGACCCAGTCCACCGAGCGTGGTCATGATCCCAGACGCAAAACCACGTTTTACCGGACTGCCACGCCCAGACAGTTGACCGTCGTCAGAGGCAGCCTCGGTGAACCCCATTGAAATACCAGCGCCAACTGAGGCAGCGAGGCCCACAAGAAAAGTCGTCCATGTGTCTTGGGTGGCGAAAGCTGTTGCGAAGATTGGGGCGAGCGTGGAGACGGATCCGTCCATTAAACCTGCAAGGCCCGGTTGTACCCATGTTAGTATGAACTGCCGTCGCGCATTTTCATTTTCGTCAGCGCGGGTGTTCTGGTCGAGAATGTCTTTTTCGAGTGACTTTGCCTTATTTTGATGCCCGGCTTCAGCGGCGGCAAGATCGCCAAGTAATTTGCGGGTGTCTGCATCAGAAGTATGTTGAGCGGCGGCAAGGTAGAATCGCTCAGCATCGTGCTCCATGGCTTCGGCTTCAGCACGAATGCGGTCGATTCCCAGATTGGAAATGAGCCAGACCGGACGTCTTGCATAATAACCAGCGACATGTTCGCGCCGAATTAACGGTATAGTTTCACCGAACCGTTGAATATGTAGATCAATAAGCCGTTTGCGGTGCTGATCCTCCTCAAAAGCCATACCATCGAACGTAGCGGCCGTGGCGGGAAACTCTGCACGCAGTAACTCTGCATAGCTACGATAGATGCGGGCGTCATCTTCTTCGGAGGAAATCGCTAGTGCGATGATTTCTTGTTCACTCAAGTCGCGAAAGTGTTTGCGCTGGGTAAGGAAACGCATGCTTAGACCTTTGTATTTGGATAGTGTTAAGCTAGGTTTTCAGGACGTGATTGACAAGCGCTGGGCAACCCTTGCTGAAAGTGCTCTGTTAATTTTATAAACAGTGCATGAATTGACGGGATTTTGATGAACGAAGCTTCTCCTACAATCCGTAAAGGACGAAAGTTCGAACAGGTGTTGGCAACGGCACGTGAGCTTTTCCTTCAATTGGGATTCGAAGGGGTTGGTGTTGATGAAATTGCTCGACAGGCGAGTGTTTCAAAAGCAACTTTGTATGCCTATTTTCCTGATAAGCGACACCTTTTCATGGAAGTGGCACGGCTGGAATGTGCTCACCAGGCAGAGCGTCTAGAGGCTAAAATCGATCCTGATGCGTCTGTTCCTGAGGTTTTAGGAGTGGTTGGTCGCGGGTTTCTGGAGATAGTTTTGTCTGAGTTTGGGCGCAATATGTTCCGCGTATGCGTCAGCGAAGGTGTCAAATTCCCGGAATTGGGTCGACAGTTTTACGAAAGTGGTCCTGCTGTGATGCGAGCCGGGATGACTGAGTTTCTTGAAGCGGGCGTGGCCCGTGGTGAACTTGACATTGACGACGTGAGCCTTGCAGCGGATCAATTTCCAGAGCTCTGCAAAGCATCTGTGTTTTTGCGGCTTGTGACAGGAATTCAGACGGAATTTTCCGCTGCTGAGATTGACCGTATCATCGATGGGGCGGTTGAGACTTTTATGGCGCGCTTCGGTTCGCGGTCGGGTTAAAATGCAAGGATGCTAGAAGACTGCTGATAGTCCGCGCACAACCATAAGTTTGACGTCAGGAAGGCATATGGTGTTGGTCGAAAGTAAGTCTGATCGCAAAAAAATGCGTACGTGATCGCGCTAAGCTACAGTGTTTTTTTGGCGAGCTAGCAGCCGGGTTTGTACCTGCAGAGAAAGTCGTTCAATTCGCTAAAAAGGTTTTTTCTCTCGTCTTCCGATAAGAAACTACCGAGCTCAACGGTTCTGCCGTTACCAGTAAGAGTCACATAATGCGGCACTGGCCCGCCGTGAGCGTGGAGTTCGCATCTGGCCCAGTAAACGTTACAATCCCATTGCTGAACGGCACCACGCGCTGGCCGGTGGGTCAGGGTTAGCATCGTGTTGTCCAGACAAAGATCTTCGAGAATGTCTCCATCACGGTAGGAGCGCTCTAATCCCCACCACAAAGCGCCGACTACAATAAGGATAAACGGCAGAATGCCCCAAAGCGCCACGGACCCCAGAAGCCCGTAGAGTGGAATTGTACCAAGTGCGAAAGCCAAAAGAATAATCGCTGCAAATCCACGGCGTGGCAATGAACGGTGCGGCCAAAGTGTCAGCACCGTTCTGGTGTTAAGATCGTTCGAGGTCCAGCAATATGGCATATGATGCGTCGCAAAATTTGGGGGGGGGATAATACTCTTCCCAAGGAGATGGCGCTCGGGGGAGTGGTTAAGAAACATTTTGGATCTGGTAAAGAAGAGGCCCTGGGCAATACGCTCCAGGGCCTCCATGACATTATCCTAGAGGCTTAGCGCTTAGTGCGCATGGCCTTTGTCCCAGTCTTCCTGTTTGGGTAGGACCTCGAAGGTATGCTCTGGGGGTGGGCTAGGCAGCGTCCATTCGAGTGTATCAGCATATTCGTTCCAATAGTTATTCTCTGTGATGCGTGCACCACGGAACAATGTGTAGAAAACGATGCCAAAGAACAGGATAAACGACGCAAAAGACAGTAAAGCTCCATAAGTCGAAATCTTGTTCCAATAGGCAAATGCTTCAGGATAGTCGATGTAGCGACGCGGCATTCCCTGTCTTCCCAAGAAGTGTTGGGGGAAAAAGGTCAGATTTACGCCAATGAAGAACATCCAAAAGTGAATTTTCGCCGGAAGTTCGGGGTACTGTCGCCCAGTCATCTTGCCTATATAAAAATAGACCCCGGCAAATATGGTAAAGGCCGCCCCCATCGACATGGTGTAGTGGAAGTGCGCTACAACATAGTAAGTGTCATGGTAGGCTCGGTCTACGCCAGCCTGCGCTAGGACGATGCCCGTCACGCCGCCCATCGTGAATAGGATAAGAAAACCGAAAGCAAACAGCATCGGAGCGCGAAATTCAACAGAACCGCCCCACATGGTTGCTATCCAGCTGAAGATCTTGATCCCCGTTGGTACCGCAATGACCATTGTTGCTAGCATGAAGTACGATTGCTGGGTCAAGCTCATACCCACAGTGTACATGTGGTGCGCCCACACGACAAAGCCCAACGCACCAATCGCAATGATTGCCCATACCATTGGTAGGTAACCAAACACAGGTTTCCGGGAGAATGTTGCGATTACGTGGGAGATCAACCCGAACCCGGGGAGGATCACGATGTACACTTCCGGGTGTCCAAAAAACCAGAGGATGTGCTGATATAAAATCGGATCACCGCCGCCAGCTGGATCAAAAAACGTCGTCCCAAAGTTTCGGTCCGTTAAAAGCATGGTGATTGCACCAGCCAAAACTGGCAAGGCGAGCAGAATTAACCACGCGGTTACAAAAATCGACCAGCTGAACAGTGGGACTTTGAAGAGTGTCATGCCTGGGGCGCGCATGTTCAAAAACGTAGTGATCATATTGATGGCGCCGAGTATTGATGACGCGCCAGAGACGTGGACGGCAAATATTGCCAAGTCCATAGACATGCCGCTTTCTGACGTAGAGAGCGGTGGATATAAAACCCATCCGACGCCTGATCCAAGCTGATCATTGCCGCCAGGACTGAACATCGAAGCAATGCCGAGCGACGTACCCGCAACATAGAGCCAAAAGCTTAAGTTGTTCATCCGCGGGAACGCCATGTCGGGCGCACCTATCTGTAGCGGCATGAAGTAGTTGCCAAAACCACCAAACAGCGCTGGGATCACAACAAAGAACATCATCAATACACCGTGATAGGTGATCAAAACGTTCCAAAGGTGTCCATTCGGAGTACATGGCCCGTCACCGCCGAGGAAGCGCGCGCCCTCCAAACACATGTATTGGACGCCGGGGTCCATCAACTCAAGGCGCATCAGGACAGTAAAGAAGACTGCAATTAGGCCCACAAAGGCCGAAACTATCAAATAAAGAAGACCGATGTCTTTGTGGTTAGTTGACATAAACCACCGGGTGAAAAACCCACGGTCATCTTGATGGTCGTGGCTGTTAATGGCTGCGTCTGCCATGTCTTGCCTCCTGTTTAATGTTCAAAAGACGCAAGGATTCTCACCTTGCCTCGATATTTTGATCACTTTGTAAAGGGGAGAAGGAGCTGCGGCAATGTTCGTCTTTGACGCAGATCAAAAAAAAATTTCGCAGAGACTTGATCTGACACCCCGGCGGTGTTCCGCCGGAGTATTTTTAATGGGTTTGGACCGCATTTATTCGGATGCAGCCGCCGCAGGTGCGACTGACGCCAGCCATGCGGCAACATCTTCTCCGCCCTTTTTCAGCTTGAAAGACATTTTGGATTTTTTCGCGAAGCCGTTTTTGCCTAGCCATTTTTTCGGATCTTTGGTGTATTCAGCCAAGGTGTCCTCGGTCCAAACAAACCCTGCCTCAGCGGCCTCTTTCAGTCCTGAGCCATATTTAAAGTCTTCTGAGCCTGCGACACGGCCGATCACTCCGTAGAGGTTGGGACCGGTTTTCCCGCCCTTCACAATAGCTTCACCGTCTGGAGAGATCACCGAGTGGCAGGACTTACACTTTTTGAAGCCTTTTTCTCCTTTTCCAACATCGCCCTCTGCAATTGCTGGTGCGGCTAAGGCTAACATGGTGGCGGCTGATGCGATGATAAGTTTCATAGATTGCCTCTTTGATAGAGTGGTTTCAAGATTGTTTCGCAGCTTTGTTCAAAGTAAGGGAATGTGCAACGCGCAAAAGCGCGCGGGGTGCATGGAATACGCAAACGTGATTGAACCGTGCCACTTTGACGCGAAATGCTGGGATGTGCGTATCCCCATTTGTGGTCACCCACATATTATTCAGGCGAATCGGCCATAGCAAACACCTAAAAGTGGTTATGCTTCTCGCATTCGTTGCTGTTCTTTTGTGGCGTCCAAGAAAAAAATTTTGCGTGTGTGCGTAGATACGATTATTGACTTGGATGTTAGCCGACACAGAGACTGCAACGACTGCAGTATTTAACAAGTCGGCATGATCATTTTTGACTCAGCTTCATCACGGTTGATCGCGCGGTTTGTCTATAATTCACAGAACTAAAAATTATGCCGCAAATTTTCACTAAGTTGGTGTTTTGGGAAAAGTCATACACCTGCTTAATCTTTAAAAGTTCTTGAGAAAACCTGCTCAAAACAATGCCGTAGAGCAACGTCGATGTCGTCCATCGTTACGGGTAGGCCAAGGTCGACGAGTGATGTCACACCATAGTCGGTTATGCCGCAAGGTACGATACCCGAGAAATGTTCCAAGTCAGGTTCAACGTTTATCGAGATCCCATGAAAGCTGACCCATTTCCGGAGGCGGATGCCAATTGCGGCAATCTTATCTTCAGCCACAGCGCCGGTAGCGGTAAGAGGTTTGTCGTCACGTTGTATCCAAACACCAACGCGTCCTTCGCGAATTTTGCCGGTGAGGTTGAACTCAGCGAGTGTAGCGATAACCCACTTTTCAAGCTGCTCGACGAATAATCGGACGTCTTTTCCGCGCCTATTGAGATTGAGCATCACGTAAGCCACGCGCTGGCCTGGGCCGTGATAGGTATATTGCCCACCCCGTTTGCTTGTGTAGACCGGAAATCTGTCGGGATCTGTGAGGTCTTTGGGCTTGGCGGATGTGCCCGCGGTGTACAGCGGTGGATGCTCAACAAGCCAAATACATTCATCTAAAGTGTTCGCTGCTATGCCTGCTGCGCGCTCCTCCATAAAAGTCACAGCTGCTTCATAGTCGGTTAGACCGTCAGAGATGATCCATTCAACCATGGCTTTTTCCAAACTTACTCACAAGCTATCGGTTAAAGTGTCGAGTACTGGAATGTCCAGAGCTTTGCGTCTCCTGATTAGTTTTTAAAGATAACACAGGACTGCTTTTTGCCTCTTCACAACGCGGTCCACCTCGAATATACGCCGAGAAGCCACCAAGGCATGTGCGGTCGTGGCGGAATTGGTAGACGCGCAGCGTTGAGGTCGCTGTTCTTTAACCGGAGTGGAAGTTCGAGTCTTCTCG
>ERZ1047985.176-NODE-176-length-53911-cov-8.026942_pt1 | contig 53911 bp, 52 predicted proteins | sample MGYA00383097_ERZ1047985 | MGnify/ENA primary metagenome ERZ1047985 (study PRJEB29581, sample SAMEA5548367) | metagenome | biome: marine; feature: coastal; material: water | depth 50 m | study: Short-term variability in the microbial, nano- and picoplankton...
AGAAAGACTAAAAAAAGAAGATTAATATGAAAAATTACCGTTCACTAATTATTTTTATTTTAATCATCATAAGCTGCAATGAGCCCATAGATTATCAATTTAAAAACAGTCCTAAAACTGTTGATTGCAAGGGTATAAATTATGAATTAGCACATGATGCTTATTATAGTTTTAGACAAGACATAGCTATTTATGTTAAAAATTTAAGAATTGGCTACAACAATCTTAATTATCAAGAAAGTTTAGGCTATTTTATTTATCGAGGCGCCCAAGGTAATTTCGATTTTAGAGAGATGGTAACACCACATACTAGAAAATTACTAACACTATTAAAAAAAAATGAGGATTTATGGGATACAACCTCAGAAAAAAGTAATTTAAATTATCACTCAGAATTTGTGAGTTGTTTGGTTGAAAACATAAAAAATGAAGATATAAAAACAACCCTCCAAGCATTAATAAAGACCAACACCATGAACTCAAGTATTTTTGCAGAAAATTACAGAGCCAATGTATTTGACAGCAATATCGATAATCATTTCGGCATGTTGATTGCTTTTGACACTTATTACCAACATTTATATAAAATGGAATTTTAATAGGTATATGAAACGTAAAAATCTACAACATCTTAATTTTACATCCTCTGAAAAATCGTTCCATCAGGTTAAGAAATACAAGCATCAAAATTTTATTGCTGGAATTCCTCCATTTCTGAGAGGACCCTACTCAACCATGTATGTGAGGAGGCCCTGGACTATTCGACAATATGCTGGTTTTTCAACTGCAGAGGATAGTAATGCATTTTATAGAAGAAATTTAAAAGCAGGTCAAAAAGGACTTTCAGTTGCTTTTGATTTAGCTACACATCGTGGTTACGATAGCGACCATAAACGAGTGGAAGGTGATGTCGGAAAAGCGGGTGTCGCTATTGATACTGTTGAGGATATGAAAATTTTATTCGATCAAATACCTTTGGATAAAATGAGTGTATCGATGACTATGAACGGAGCGGTATTGCCAATCATGGCTTTTTATATAGTGGCAGCAGAGGAACAAGGAGTGGCTCAAGAATTACTTTCAGGAACCATACAAAATGACATTTTAAAAGAATTTATGGTTAGAAACACCTACATCTATCCTCCTACACCCTCAATGAAAATTATTAGTGACATATTTGAATATACCTCCAAATACATGCCTAAATTTAATTCTATCTCTATTTCAGGGTATCACATGCAAGAGGCTGGAGCTACTTGTGAAATTGAGTTAGCTTACACTTTGGCTGACGGTCTTGAGTATATTAGAACAGGAATTAATGCAGGGATGGATATCGATGTATTTGCACCTAGACTTTCCTTTTTCTGGGCAATAGGTATGGATCATTTTACAGAAATTGCAAAGTTAAGAGCCGCAAGAATGCTTTGGGCAAAATTGGTTCAAAGATTCAATCCAAAAAATTCAAAATCACTAACTCTAAGAACACACTGCCAAACCAGTGGATGGAGCTTAACAGAGCAAGATCCCTTTAATAATGTAGCTCGAACCTGTATTGAAGGTGCAGCTGCTGTATTTGGAGGCACACAATCTTTACATACGAATGCGCTTGATGAGGCCATCGCATTGCCAACTGATTTTTCTGCTAGGATTGCTAGAAATACTCAATTATATCTTCAAAGTGAAACACAGATTACTAAAACAGTAGATCCATGGGCGGGAAGCGAATTTGTTGAAAAGAAAACAGAAGAAATTGCAAAAAAAGCTTGGGAGTTGATTCAAGAGATTGAAGAATTAGGTGGAATGACAAAGGCAATTGAAGCTGGAATTCCGAAATTAAGAATTGAAGAAGCAGCAGCTAAAAAACAAGCACGCATAGATTCTAATCAAGATACAATTGTAGGGGTCAACAAATACAGATTACTCAAAGAAGATCCCCTGCAAATTTTAGATGTTGATAATGAGAAAGTAAGAAATTCTCAGGTCAATCGAATCCAGAAGATTAAAAATAAAAGAGATCCTCATAAAGTTAAAAGTACGTTATTAAAAATAACAGCAACAGCTAAATCAGGTAAAGAAAATTTATTAACTTTAGCAGTTAATGCTGCTCGAGCAAGAGCAACCCTTGGTGAAATTAGTGATGCATTGGAGGTTGTGTTCGGGAGGCATAAAGCAAAAATAAAATCATTTAGCGGCGTGTATAGTAAAGAAATCAAAAAAGACCCATCCTTTGAAAAAGCAAGAGAGCTTGCTAATAAATTTGCTGAATTAGAGGGAAGACGGCCGCGTATAATGATTGCAAAAATGGGACAAGATGGTCATGATAGAGGGGCAAAAGTGGTTGCTACCGGATATGCAGATGTGGGTTTTGATGTTGATATCGGGCCTTTATTTCAAACTCCTGAGGAGGCAACGAAACAAGCCATAGAAAACGATGTTCATATTATTGGTGTTTCCTCACTAGCTGCAGGACACAAGACCCTAGTTCCTAAAGTAATTGAAGAATTAACAAAATACAATCGTGAGGATATTATGGTAATAGTTGGAGGTGTGATACCTCCTCAAGATTATCAATTTTTATTCGACGCTGGTGCAGTTGCTGTTTACGGTCCTGGAACAAAAATTAGTGAAGCAGCTATCGATTTATTACAAATATTGATTGATTCCATAGATTGAAAAGAGATCATAATAAAATAATGGAAGCTGTAATTTCAAAAAATTAAATTTCAATCATAAAAAACCAATTTGATCACAAAATTTTAATCATGAATTATAAAAATAAAATGTTACGCGACAACGCATTAGAAGGTAAAACAATTGTAGTAACTGGTGGAGGTAGTGGCCTCGGAAAAGCAATGACGACCTATTTTTTAGAATTAGGAGCGCAAGTAGTAATTACCTCCAGAAATATAGAAAAATTACAAAAAGTAAAAACTGAATTAGAAAATCAAACCGGAGGAAAAATCCTTCCTGTACAATGCGACGTGAGACATTACGACCAGGTTGAAAACCTAGTAAAAGAATCGATAGCAGCCTTTGGCAAGGTCGATATTTTATTAAATAATGCTGCTGGAAACTTTATTTCTCCAACAGAGCGACTCTCTGCAAATGCCTTTGATACTATCATAGATATTGTGTTAAAAGGGACTAAAAATTGTACGCTTGCTTTTGGGAAGCATTGGATAGCTAAAAATGAAACCGAAAAAGTAGTTTTAAATATTGTGACTACATATGCTTGGACAGGATCTGCCTATGTAGTTCCAAGCGCCACTGCCAAAGCTGGGGTTTTGGCCTTAACGAGATCTCTAGCAGTAGAGTGGGCTAAATATGGAATGCGATTTAATGCCATTGCACCGGGCCCCTTTCCTACAAAAGGAGCATGGGACCGATTACTTCCTGGTGATTTAAAAGAAAAATTTGATCTGTCTAAGAAAGTACCATTAAAACGAGTTGGTGAACATCAGGAATTGGCCAATCTAGCGGCTTATTTAGTTTCCGAATTTTCGGCATACGTAAATGGCGAAGTAATTACTATTGATGGTGGAGAGTGGCTAAAGGGTGCGGGGCAAATGAATTTACTGGAGGATGTTCCAAAAGAAATGTGGGACATGTTAGAAATGATGATTCGTGCTAAAAAAAATAAATAAAAAAGTATCTTTTTTTAGGAGTATTTAAAACTTAATCTGTTATCACATTGTTCATTACCTGTTAACAAAAATAGCTTTAAAACCGCTTAAATAATTGTATTTTTAATGCAAATACTTGCTTTATATTTATGGGAAAAATAATAGCTATTGCTAACCAAAAAGGTGGTGTTGGAAAAACAACTACTTCTGTAAACCTAGCAGCCTCTTTGGGAGTTCTTGAAAAAAAAGTGCTCTTGATAGATGCTGATCCTCAAGCAAATGCTTCTTCTGGATTGGGTATTGATATCGATACCGTCGAAAATGGAACTTACCGCCTACTAGAACACAGCATAGAGGCAAAAAAAGCAATACTATCGACCAACTCTCCAAATGTTGACATTATCCCGGCACATATTGACCTAGTAGCTATAGAAATAGAGTTAGTTGATTTCGACGACCGTGAATATATGCTAAAAAAAGCCATCATTCATTTAAAAAAATCATACGATTACATCATAATTGACTGCGCTCCTTCATTGGGTCTGCTCACGCTAAATGCCTTAACCGCATCGGATTCCGTAATCATTCCAATACAATGTGAATACTTTGCGCTAGACGGTTTGGCAAAATTATTAAATACCATAAAAAGTATTCAAAGGGTTCATAATAATTTGTTGGATATTGAAGGTTTATTACTCACCATGTACGACTCAAGGCTACGTTTATCAAATCAAGTTGTTGAAGAAGTAAAAAAACATTTCGATAAGATGGTTTTCAAAACAATTATACAACGAAATGTCCGTTTAGGTGAAGCACCTAGCCATGGGGAAAGTATTATAAGTTATGACGTAGATAGTAAAGGTGCAACTAATTATTTAAGCTTAGCTCAAGAATTAATCGAGAAAAACGAAACGGAGTAGATGGCGAAAGCAACAAAAAAACAAGTTTTAGGTAGAGGGTTGTCAGCATTGCTGAAAGACCCAAGTAATGACATTAAATCGATAACTGATAAGAATGCGAATCAAGTGGTAGGAAATATCATAGACTTAGACCTTAAAGTAATTGAAATGAATCCATTCCAACCCAGATCTAGATTTAATGAAGAATCATTAAGAGAATTAGCATCTTCAATTAAGGAGTTAGGGGTTATACAACCTATAACAGTAAGGAAAATCGAATTTAATAAATTTCAATTAGTAAGTGGAGAACGAAGGTTTCGAGCTTCAAAATTAATTGGAAAAGATACAATTCCTGCCTTTATTAGAATTGCTAACGATCAAGAGTCTTTAGAAATGGCTTTGGTAGAAAACATTCAACGTCAAGATTTAGATCCTATAGAAATCGGACTATCATACCAGCGTTTGATTGAAGAAATAGAAATAACACAAGAAGAATTAAGTAATCGAGTTGGAAAAAATCGTTCCACTATTGCTAACTATTTAAGATTGTTAAAATTGGATCCAATCATTCAAACGGGTATGCGTGATGGTTTCATATCTATGGGGCATGGAAGAGCTATTATAAATGTTTTAAGCTCCAATGAACAACTTTTCATATATGAAAAAGTGATCTCTGAAAATCTTTCTGTAAGAGAAACAGAAGCGCTAGTTAGGAGTCTTAAACCTGAAGCTAAAAAAGATACTTTTGAAAAAAAAATAGTGCTTCCAAACTATCTAAAAACAGCTAAAAAAGAACTTTCAGAATATTTGAGTAGCCGTGTTTCCATAAATAGCACAGGCGCTAATAAGGGGAAAGTTACCATCCCTTTTAAAAATAAAAAAGATTTTTATCGAATTTTGAATCTACTTAAGAGTGAGAAATAAATTTATATATATCTTTCTTTTTCTATCTGCAAATAGCTTCATGGCCCAAAAATCAGACACACTCTCTGTAAGTAATCAAAAAAGCCCTACCTACCTAGATATTCCTGTTAAAAAAAACAACTATTACAATCCTTTAGCACCTGCAAAAGCAGCATTTTACTCGGCTGTTTTACCAGGTCTTGGTCAGGTGTATAATAAGCGCTATTGGAAAGTTCCGATTATCTACCTTGGAATAGGAACGAGTATTTATTTTTATTCACAAAACAATGATGATTACAACCGATTTAGAGATGCTTATAAAAGAAGATTAGCTGGTTTTACTGATGATGAATTTTGGGGAAGTGGCAGCACCCCCATAGTTTCTTCAAATCGATTGGAAGATGCTCAGAAAACTGCTAAAAGAAATAAAGATTTAAGCATTGCAGTAGCTGTGGCTTTCTATTTATTAAACATAATAGATGCCAATGTCGACGCTCATCTAAGACAATTTAATGTTAACAACGACTTAACACTAGAGCCATTGTTCAACCTTAACCCTATCAACGCCAGTACAAATTATAGTATTTCTTTAAAATATCGATTCAAATGAAAATAGCACTTTTTGGATATGGAAAAATGGGTAAAACCATCGAACAATTAGCTTTACAAAAAGGGCATACGATTGTTTTAAAAACTTCCGGAAAATCGTCACTTGAAAAGGTTATTGAAGCAGATGTCGCCATCGATTTTTCAACGCCAAAGGCAGCAGCTTCTAATATAAAATTCTGCTTGGAGCGTCAAATACCTATTGTTTGTGGAACCACTGGTTGGCTTGAGAACTATAATGAAATCATAAAGTTTTGTAAAAATTGTAACGGAGCATTTATTTATGCGTCCAACTTTAGTGTTGGTGTTAACCTTTTCTTTAAAATGAATGAATATATTGCTGATCTTATGAAGCCGTGGAAAGGATATCAGATTTCGTTAGAAGAAATACACCACACCAAAAAACTTGATACTCCTAGTGGAACTGCAATCACATTAGCAGAGGGTATAATTAAAAATTCAGATAAAATAAGCTGGAACCAAAAAAAGCTTAAAGAAAATAATATTGACATTACTTCAAAAAGATTAAAAGATGTAAAGGGAACCCATACGGTTAACTATCACTCCGAAATTGATACCATATCCATTCAGCATGAAGCACACAGTAGAAAAGGTTTTGCTTTAGGAGCTTTGCTTGCTGCAGAATGGCTTATAGGAAAAAAAGGGGTCTTTACCATGAAAGATGTACTACAACTAAAATCATAAATCAAAAAATAAAATGACTTTTACCACTATACTAATTTTAATTTTAATCGTTCAAATAATTCATTTTTTAGGAACTTGGAAATTATATAAAAAAGCAGGAAGAAAAATTTGGGAAGCTGCGCTACCTATTTACAATGCGATTATTTTAATGAAAATAATCAATCGGCCTTCATGGTGGTCTTTACTTCTTTTCATCCCTATTATCAACTTAATAATGTTTCCCGTTATCTGGGTTGAAACGCTAAGAAGCTTTGGGAAAAATAATACCACTGATACTCTTTTAGGAGTAGTTACGCTCGGTATGTATATTTACTATGTTAATTATACAACAGGTGCAACTTACATAAAAGACAGGAGTTTAAAACCAAAAACTGCAGCTGGCGAGTGGATTAGTTCTATTTTATTTGCAGTGGTTGCTGCAACTATTATTCATACCTATGTATTGCAGCCATTTACAATACCAACTTCTTCTCTTGAAAAAACACTATTAGTTGGAGATTTTCTTTTTGTGAGTAAGTTTCACTATGGGGCAAGAACACCAATGACTTCGGTTTCTTTCCCTATGGTTCATGATACCATCCCCCTTCTTAGAAAAAAATCCTATTTAAACAAACCACAACTACCTTATTTAAGATTTCCTGGGTTTCAAGAAATTAAACGCAATGATATTGTTGTTTTTAATTGGCCTACAGATACCTTAATAGATATAAATAGGCCTTCAAAAGGTTTTAAGGTAAAACCCTTGGATAAAAAATCGAATTATGTAAAAAGATGTGTGGGTATTCCCGGTGATGAATTAGAAATCAAAAATGGATATGTCTACATCAATGGAAAACAAAATAGTTTACCCGATCGAGCTAAACTTCAATTTCGTTATAAAATAGTTTCCAAAAGTTCTTTTGTTAAAAGAGATAATTCTGGAAGGTACTTAAATCAACCATCTGCATTTGTTTCGAGTCATTTTGATATTTCAGATATATATATATCAGACATTGACAGAAATAATAAAGTTATAACTCACATAGCACAATTAACAGATGAAGCTTATCAGAAAGTAAAAAACAACCCAAATGTCATAAAAGTTGAAAAACTAACTGTTGAGGAAGGTACCTGGAATCAAAGTACTTTCCCTCAAGATCCAAAATTTAAATGGAATACGAAGTTCTTTGGCCCCATAACCATTCCACAAGCTGGAAAAAGTACCGAAATAACTATCGAAAATATTGCATTGTATAAGCGTATTATTGAAGTTTACGAAGGCAATGAAATAGGTATTGAAAATAAAATTTCTCTATCTGGTACTCAAGTAAAATTAAATGGTGAGGTACTAACTGAGTACACTTTTTTACAAGATTATTATTGGATGATGGGAGATAACCGAGATAATTCACAAGATGCAAGAATGTGGGGATTTGTTCCATTCAATCATGTCGTCGGAAAACCCGTTTTTATATGGATGAGTTGGGATAGCAACGCTGAAGGCCTTGTAAATAAAATAAGATGGGAGCGATTATTTACTACGGTTGGTGGTGAAGGAAAACCCGTTTCGTATTTTAAGTACTTTGTGATCTTGTTAGGAATTTGGTTTGTTTTTGATTTCTTTAGAAAAAGAAAAGAAAAAGCTCAAAATCACTAAAAAAAATAATGATTGGAAACCATATTAATTCATCCTACTTATTTTACTTCCATCGTTCAAATGATCGCTTTCGTGCAGGCTAAAAACGTAATTTTTGAAGCGGACGACAATTATCAAAAACAAAGCTACAGAAATAGAACTTATATTGCGCATAGCAACGGAAAATTATTACTAAATATTCCTATTAAACATACGCAAAAGGGACTCCGGAAAAAAACGAATGAGGTCCACGTTGAAAATAGTTTTCCCTGGCAAATACAACATTGGAAATCTTTAGAATCTGCATACCGAACTTCACCCTATTTCGAGTATTATGAGGATGAATTAAGGCCTTTATTTTTTAAACCCGTTCATTCTTTATTTGATTTCAATTTAGAAGGTTTTGATTTGATTTGCGGATTGTTAGAGATAAGTAAAAGTTACGTTTTCACTGAAGAATATTATAAGAATCCTTCTCAATTAGACTTAAGAAGTCTAGTAAGACCTAAGCTAGATTTAGCAATAAAATTAGATCCTTATTTTCAAGTATTGAATACAGAAAACGATTTTATTGCTAACCTTTCCATATTGGACTTATTATTTAATGAAGGACCCAATACCGTCTCTTATTTAGAAAGCCAAAAAATAGATTTCAGTCAGATTAATCCCATCCAAAAGTAGCACTAATAGGATAATGATCTGAAAAAGTGTTTTTAAAAGTGGTATAATCTAATACTTTCAGGTCTTTTGTTGCCAATAAATAGTCTATTCTCATCGGGTAATTTTCAAAAACAAATGTAGTTCCTATACCGCTTCCTGCGATAAGAAAAGCATCATTCATATCTTTTGAAAGTTGATGATATATATAGGAAAAAGCAGTATTGTTAAAATCCCCCGAAATAATGACTGGAAATGTTGATTTATTTTTGTGTTGAAGAATTTCATCAACTTGATTTTGTTGCTTTATAAAACGGGTGCTAACTCTTTTTCTAAATACTTCATTATCTACTTCTTGCAAATATTTCATACTGGGTGGGATACTGAAAGATTGTAAATGAAGGCTGTAAACGCGAATGGTATCGCTTCCCCTAATAACATCAGCTACTATGGTATTGTTATACGAATCTTTAAAATTAAAAGAATGAGTATTAATCAATGGATATTTTGAATAAATAGCATGTCCTAAAATATTTTTATTTTTAAAGTATTTATAATGATGAGGATATTCTGAAAAATCTATTTTCATATTTTTGTTAAACTCCTGCAAGCATAGTACGTCAGGTTTTACTTTTTTTAGATAGGACTGCATTATTTTTGGAATGTTCTTTTGAGAATCTTTAGTTTCATAAAAATTAAATAATCGAACATTGAATGAAAATATCGTTAATTGGTTCTGGGAGGTAAGCTTAGGTTGTTTGGTTGATAAATTAAAAAAAGAACCAAAGTGAAAATAGGCTAATAAAATCATTATCAATGATATAAATGCGTTGCTTTTTATTTTAAATAACCAATAAATAAAAAATAAAAAATTGATGAAAATTAATGGAGATACTACTAGACTTAATAAAGATAAATTGGGAAAAGATTTCGGAGCTAAATAAGGAACCAAAAAGGTAAGGAGTAATAAAAAGGCAACAATAATATTACTCCAATAAATTAACCAATTAAAAATCCCCAACTTTATTTTCATCGGTTAATCTTTACCGGCTTTAAATAAAAAATCTTTCTCTGCCTTAGTCAAACTATCATAACCACTCTTTCCGATTTTATCAAGAATACGATCAATCTTTATTTGATGTTCATTCGTCGGACTTGGTTTAGTTTTTTTTCTGACGGATTGTTTTGTTCTGTGAACTTTCCTAAAGTGTTTGTATTTTTTTGATTTAAATAAATTTAAAATGGAATCCATCAAATTTTCAAACCAGATACCAATATCATTTCCTTTTTTTAGTTGGGACGCATAAAAATAACCAAAAGCGGCCCCTCCCATGTGAGCTATCAACCCTCCAGCATTGCCTGAAGATGGAAGCTGAAATAAATCCAACAACACCATTGTTAAACCAATCTGCCAAAGCTTAATTCGAAAGGTAAATATCCGTACCATAGCGTTAGGAGTATAAGTAGCAATAAAAATAACTATTGCCAAAACGGCTGCAGATGCTCCCATTAAATTACTATTAACGTCATTAAAGACTGGAAATAAATTAAAGGCCAAAACATAGAAAAAACCACCGCTAATTGCTCCTAGCAAATAGATGGTCAAAAATCTTTTTGGAGTAAATAAATTTAATACGTAAAGACCAAACCAATAAAGTAAATACATGTTCCAAAATAAATGCCAAAATCCTGCATGTAAAAAAGCGTAGGTTAAAAAAGACCAAGGCTGGTAAATAAATTCTAAAAAATTGGTAGGTAATACAAACCAAGAAACAAAATTAGCAGGCGATAGTTTAAAGAAAAAAGATCCCAAATAGACTATTAAAAAAATCAAGGTATTCAATACTATGATTTTTAAAACTATCGAAAATTGATTAAACTGTCCTATTAGATTATTTGTATTCACTTGTTATAAAAATATATCAGAGTTCTTAATTAATTCCACCGATGCGAATCAAAACTATTTTTTTTCCAATAATAAGCCATTATAAAGCCAAATAAAGCACCTCCTATATGCGCAAAATGGGCTACTCCAGTGGCAGCACCTGAAATTCCAAAAAATAAATCACCCATAATTATTAATGGTATAAAATACTTTGCTTTGATAGGTATTGGTAGAAATATAAGCATTAATTCAGCATTAGGGTACATCAAACCAAAAGCTACTAAAACTCCATAGATTGCACCAGAGGCTCCCACTGCAGGGGTATTAAAACTTGCATATAAAGCCTCAATACTTTCAACTGAAACAGCTTCTAAAATCACTGAATTATATTGGCCTGTGGTCAGCATATTCATAATTTCTGATTGATTCATACCGATATTTAAAAGGGAATTCATCCCTTCTTGAATCTGGTAATAATTAACTAAAGTGTGAATCAAAGCAGCACCAAAACCAGCAGAAAAATAAAAGAATAAAAACTTTTTAGTACCCCAATTCATTTCCAATGGTGACCCAAATGCCCATAAAGCATACATATTAAATAAAATATGCATCAATCCGCCATGCATGAACATATGTGTTAAAGGTTGCCAAAATTGGAAGTTTGGATGCTCAAAATAGTATAAGGAAAATAATCTATAAGCGCCATCCCCTAGGAATCCTGAGCCTATAAAAAAAATAATATTAACTATAATTAAAGCCTTTATGGTTTCAGAAATAGAACTCATTTATGTAAATTTTTTATCAATATCAGACACATCTAAAATCATTAATACTTGTTGATTAGTTGGAGATTTAGTGGGCTCCTTACAAGCAAATAGCTGATGAACTAAATGTTCTTGCTCTTCTTCATTTAAAACTTTACCCGTTTTTACTGCCAATGATTTTGCCAATGATTTTGCTAATAAATCATTTTGACTAAACCCTGGGTCCGGTATTTCTGTTCGAATATCATTAATCAAACACTCCAATATGTTTTTTATCTCACTTTCTTTTAAAGCTACAGGAACTCCATTAATTTCTATACTATCTTCCTTAAAAGAAGCGAAGCCAAATCCAGTATGTTCTAATTGCTGTCGAATACTTTTTAATAGTTCCATATCCAATTTTGAAAAAATTAATTCTAATGGAAAAAGTAGTTGTTGGCTAATTGCCTCTTTTACAGTAATATTTTTTAAAATCTTCTCATACAATATTCTTTGATGAGCTAGATTTTGATGGATAATCATGATTCCACTTTTTATGGGACACATAATATATTTGTTCTGAAGTTGAAATATAAAGTCGTTGGAGCTTGTTTGCTCACTTTCAAAAAGTGCACCTGTTACTTCATCACTTTCAAACTCAATAGTATCGAAGTCAATATCATCCTGATCGTTATTTAATCCAACATACATAGCCTCCCATGAATTAACGTTAGTTGTAGTGTTTTTGGTTGTATATTCATTAAAGTTATCCCTCTGTCTCTTATTTTCTAGAAAGGGATTAAAACTTTTATCGACTTCTATGGTAGGTGCAACTGGGCTTTTTTTACTTAAATCATAGGGCGTATCCATTTCTGGATCTTTATTAAAATCTAAGCTAGGAACAATGCTAAATTGACCTAAACTATGTTTTACAGATGCTCTCAACATAGCATATATAGCATGCTCATCGTCAAATTTAATCTCTGTTTTTGTTGGGTGGATATTAATATCTATTGTTTGAGGATCAACTTCCAAAAACAAAAAATAACCAGGTTGATTACCCTCCTTCAGTAAACCTTCAAAAGCCGACAGAATTGAATGATGTAAATAAGAGCTTTTTATATAACGATTGTTCACAAAAAAAAACTGTTCTCCTCTACTTTTCTTTGAAAACTCTGGTTTAATTACAAAACCCTCTACTTTAACAATTTCTGTGGCTTCAGATACAGGCACAAGCTTTTCATTTGTTTTAGCTCCTAAAATATTAACAATACGTTGTCGAATGTTTGAAGGTGGCAAATTAAAAACAGTGCTTTCGTTGTTAATAAAAATAAATTCTACATTGGGATGCGCCAATGCTACTCGATGAAACTCGTCGATGATATGACGTGTCTCTACAGAATTACTTTTTAAAAAGTTACGTCGAGCAGGTATATTATAAAATAAATTTTTTACTGAAATTGAACTGCCCACAGGAACTACCACCGGAATTTGTGATGTTATCAAACTCCCTTCAATAGTAATGTGAGTCCCTATATCTTCTTTTTTAGTTTTAGTTTTTAATTCAACATGAGCAATAGCAGCGATAGACGCTAATGCTTCTCCACGAAACCCTTTAGTATGAATATTAAATAAATCTTCGGCAATTTTTATTTTAGAGGTAGCATGACGTTCAAAACAAAATTGAGCATCTGCCTTAGACATTCCTGTTCCATTATCGATTACTTGCACTAATGTTTTTCCAGCATCTTTTATGAGTAATTTTATCAAGGTAGCTTTTGCATCAATAGCATTTTCAAGTAACTCTTTAACTAAGGAAGCTGGTCTTTGAACAACTTCGCCTGCAGCTATTTGATTGGCAACATGGTCTGGTAGTAATTGAATAATATTTGCCATTAGTTATTAAAAAATATAGATAAATCGAAATCGATAATAAATAAAAATATTAAAATTAATATTGTAAAAATTAATATTAAACGATTGTTTGTTTTTTTGTCTGATGAATTTTTTAGTTCTGCCAGGGCTGCTTTAAACGTTGACTTTAAGTTTTTACTATCACCAACGGTAGATCGGTACTTATCGAATTTATGCTGCATTTGAAAAGGACTTCCTTCGCTATCATTTTCATAATATCGAGGTTCATAACCGAATTTTTTATTTTTTCGAGGCTTTAAAATTCCCATAATTCAAAAGTAATTAAAATCAACTTATTTTTAGAGTGTTTTAACAACCGTATATTAACAATTAACATACCAAATTCACTAAAAATCATGGATAATTACACCATCAGACTCTTATTCATTCAAAACTAATTTCAATTGAAAATAAGAATATTCATCATTGAGTTTTGATTTTAAATCTGTTAGGCTTTTGTAGTCTTTTTTTAAACTCCAAATCATTTGGTGAAATAGACCCAAAAGGCATTTTAAAAAAAGAGTGAGATATTTTGTAAAAGTGCTATTAGGCCTCTTTTCTGAGTTGAGCCATTTTGATAGCAGCAATAGCAGCCTCCACGCCTTTATTTCCATGTTTTCCTCCACTACGATCTATAGCTTGCTGCAAAGTTCTGTCAGTTAAAACACAAAACATGATGGGAATTTCATTTTGGAGGTTTAATTGCATTATTCCGTTTGTAGTAGCTTCACAAACATAATCAAAATGTTTAGTTTCCCCTTCAATAACGCTCCCAATAGCTATAATAGCATCCAGCATTGGGTAGCTTTGTTGCATTTTTTTACAACCATAAACCAGTTCAAAACTTCCCGGCACATTCCAACGAACAATATTTTCTTTTATAACACCACAATCCAATAACGCATCAAAAGCACCCTGAAACATTCCTTCTGTTATTTTAGGATTCCATTCAGAAACAACCATCCCAAACCGAAAGTTTTTCGCGTTTGGGATGGTAGCTTTATCGTAATTAGATAAATTATTGTTTTCTGTAGCCATATTATTTCATTGCTTCTGCTTTTCCTAAGTATAAGGTAGCTTTTGTTGCTTCTGGTGATTTTGGATACTCATCTACGATTGCATTTAAGTGTTTTAATGCTATAGTGGGTTTGCCTAAATCGATCGCTGTGATTCCTGCTTTTAACAAAAATCGAGGAGCGGTAAGTTCACTGGAACTCATTGCTGCAGCATTTTCATAATATTTTAAGGCGTCTTCTTTTTGATCCAATTGAGCGAAAGCATCACCGATAGCCCCTTTAGCAATTGGAGCAACATTTGCATCATCAGCTTTAAATTGGTCTAAATATTCAATAGCTTCTTGATATTTTCCGGTATTTAAATAAGCAACACCCGCATAATAATTTGCCAAGTTCGCAGCATTGGTACCACTATAATTATCAATAATATCTACAAAACCAAATTTTCCGTTTCCTCCATTTAACGATAAATTGAATAGAGAATCTTTGGTTGTAGCAGTCAAAGCTTGTTCGTAGTATGATTGAGCCTGAAACATTTCATTCATTGCTTCAGTTTCTTTTGGCTCTTGGATAAAATTTTGAAATCCTAAATATCCTAAGACGCTTATCGCTACGACTCCGACGAAAATTAAAATTGCTTTTTGATTCTTTTCAACCCAGGCTTCAGTTCTAGAAGCTCCTTCATCAAGGGTACTAAATACCTCAGCCGTTGTACTTTCCTCTTCTATCTGAGAAATTTTTTCGGCTTTATTTTTAGGCCTACCCCCTCTTTTCTTGTATGTTGCCATAATATGCTTTGTTAAGTGTGCAAAAATATAATTTTTATTAGATAATAAAAGCACAAGTTTTTATTATTTTTCAATAATTTGCAGTTATCAATAAACAAAAGTTAAAATTACAACAAAAAGACTCTAAAATATTGGATTTCATGGTTTTAAAAAACTTATCGCTACTAAATTATAAAAACTTTGAAACTGTTTCTTTTGAGTTTGATTCGAAAATAAATTGCTTGGTAGGAAATAATGGGGTCGGAAAAACGAATGTTTTAGACGCAATATATCATCTTTCCTTTGGTAAAAGTTATTTTAATCCAATTACCGTACAAAATATTAAACACGGTGAAGGGTTTTTTGTAGTAGAAGGTAATTATGAAAAAAACAAGCGAGAAGAAAAGATCATTATTAGTGTAAAGAGAGGTCTAAAGAAAATTATCCGACGAAACGGAAAGCCTTATCCAAGGTTAAGTGAACACATCGGTTTTTTACCCCTTGTAATTATATCTCCGGCAGATCGCGATTTAATTGTGGAGGGTAGTGAAACTAGAAGAAAATTTATGGATGGAGTCATTTCGCAAGGAGACAATGATTATTTGAACACCCTATTAAACTATAATAAGATACTAAGTCAACGCAATTCATTATTAAAATATTTTGCTGTAAATAACACCTATAATCAAGAAACCCTAGATATTTATAATTTACAAATGCATGATTTGGGAACAACTATCTATGAAAAAAGAAAAACGTTTCTAAATGAATTTATGCCAATTTTTAAAAATAGATATCAATCGATAAGTAATTCAAAAGAAACAGTAAAAATTTATTACAAGAGCCAATTAAATGAGCAGGAATTATTAATTTTATTAAGGGAAAATGCTAAAAGGGATAAAATAAATCAATACAGTAACTATGGAATTCATAAGGACGACCTTGTTTTTGAAATTAAAGAACATCCAATTAAAAAATTTGGATCACAAGGACAACAAAAATCTTTTTTAATAGCCTTGAAATTAGCTCAGTTTGATTTTATTAAAGCGCAAAGTAAAGTAAATCCAATATTACTATTAGACGACATTTTTGATAAATTAGATGAGCAACGAGTTGAACAAATTATTACTTTAGTAAAAAATGAAGATTTTGGTCAACTATTTATTAGTGATACCCACGTCGATAGAACTGAAAAAGTGATAAAAAAAATACATCAATCATACAAAATGTTTAAATTATAAAATGGCTAAAAGACAAGGTGATCAAAACTCATTAAGTGATGTATTAAAAGGTTTCATTGAAACCAATAGATTGCAAAAAGGATTGGATAAGGTCTCGATAGAAGATGCTTGGCATAAAGTTATGGGACAGGCAATATCGAAATATACAACCGGAATAAAGTTAGATAGACAAGTGCTTTATATTCAATTAAGTTCTTCTGTACTTCGGGAAGAATTGGGGTATGGAAAAACGAAAATTATAGCGATGATTAATGAAGAAATGGGGAAAAAAATAATTAATAAAATTATCCTTCGTTAACAAAAAATTACAACCTAAAAAAAGCCTTCTAATTAGAAGGCTTTTTTTAAGTATTTAAAACTTTTATATTAAAACATTTCTCTTGCTGAAAAATGAAAAGCACCTTCAATAGCAGCATTTTCGTCACTGTCACTACCGTGAACAGCATTTTCACCAATAGAAGCGGCATATAATTTTCTAATGGTACCTTCTGCAGCCTCGTCTGGATTGGTAGCTCCTATCAAAGTACGGAAATCTTCAACAGCATTATTTTTTTCAAGTATAGCGGCTACAATTGGACCACGAGTCATATAACCTACTAATTCCCCGTAAAAAGGACGTTCACTGTGTACAGCATAAAAAGCCTTCGCATCGTCAGTAGTCATTTGAGTAAGTTTCATAGCAACGATTCTAAATCCTGATGCTGTTATTTTCTCTAATATTGCACCAATATTTCCTTTTTCTACTGAATCTGGTTTTAACATGGTGAATGTTCTGTTTGTTACCATTTTGATAAATTTTTTATTTAAATTTTGCGCAAATATAAACCTTTTTTAGAAGTGGCAAATAATTGGCTATTGTTTTGATTTAAAGCTTTGGTTGATTTCTTGTAAAACTTTTCCATCTTGCCCAATCATTTGAAGATTTACAGTTTCGTTTTCTATATCAAAATTCAAAACTCCAAAACTCTTTTCATTTATCACCCTCCCTTTTCTAGATGGATTATCTTCCGAAGTAAAATTGGTGTAAGCGTGAGTCATTCCACTCGATGTGAAATCAACTAGGGTATGGTCCAACCCTTTGACTTCGACTTCTGAAAATTCGGAAATATGACGATCTCCGGATAAAATTATTGGATTATTCGCTTCGCTAAGAACCAATAAAGATTTTAATCGCTCTTGTTCTAAAGGGAAGTTACCCCAGGTCTCAAAGCCGTGTTTATCGGATAAAAACTGTATTGAAGTCAGAATAACATGGTAGTTCGCCTTAGAGTTGTACAGAGTTTCTGATAACCATTTCCATTGTTGGTCCCCTAGCATTGTTGCTTCAGGGTCTTCACTTTTAATATATCTTTTTTTGCCAAAGGGGTTAGGATTTAAGTCCGACCTAAAATATCGCGTATCTAGGGTTATTACTTTAATAATAACGTCATCTACTTTAAAATCTCTCGCTTCATATACCCCTTTTTGCAAGCGTCGAGGACTGTTTTGAGGAACATCGAAAAAATCTAAAAATAATTGTTGTGAAGCCCATTTATGAGGGTAAGATGCTCCTCCGTCATTCATTCCGTAATCATGATCGTCCCAAGTTCCCATTAAATCGGTATTACTCAGCAGTTGTTCATAGCCTTTTTGACTTTTCTGCTTTTGGTAATTCTTTTGCAATACGGCCATATCATCGGTGTCGGAATAGATGATATCTCCTCCCCAAATCCATAGGTCAGGATTAGAATTTTGAATACTAGGCCAAAGTTCGTTTGTCAGGTTCTGGTTATTACAAGAACCAAAAGCTATAATAAAATCTGTGTTTTTATTGTCTTTTGTCAAACAAGAGGTCATAAGGAGCAGAAGCGATATCACGAAAGCATTTTTTTTCATAAGGCAAATTTATGCTTTTTAATAAAGATAGATTTCGAGAAAGAAAAAAATTGACTATTTAATTATATATCCGCAACGCATGGATTTAGATGCATTAAATAAGCTCAAAGAGAAGCTTGAAGTTCCACAAAATAGTGTGATTGTTACGCATAAAAATCCCGATGGTGACACCATGGGTTCAATTTTTGTATGTTTTGGTTTTTGAAAAGTATGGGTTTGAATTCATTTACCACGAGTAAACACTAATAAATTGTATATTTGCATTCTATGAATTCAGAGGAGATTTTTACATTAAAACAAGTTCTAGCCAACTCAAAAAAAATAGTAGTTGTAGGGCATAAAAACCCTGACGGGGATGCCGTTGGATCTTGTTTAGGTTTAGCCAATTTTTTAAGACAGTTAGAGTATCAAGTAACTGTGGTAATGCCAAACGACTTTCCTGAATTTTTAAAGTGGATTCCAGAAACCCAAACAATCATTAATTACGAGCAGCATCGGGACAACGTAAAAAAATGTCTTGTCGAAGCAGACCTGATTTTTACCTTAGATTTTAATGCGCTTAATCGAACTGGGGATTTAGAACAAGAATTAATAGCAACTAAGGCTAATTTTATCTTGATTGATCATCATCAAGAGCCTGACAATTATGCCCTGATAAATTACAGCGATGTTGGCATGAGCTCAACATCCGAAATGGTATATCATTTTATGAAATTTATAGGTAGCACCGACCTTTTAAATAAAAAAAATGCTACACAATTATATGTTGGTATTATGACCGATACGGGCTCTTTTCGTTTTCCAGCGACAACAGCTACTACCCATAGGGTAATTGCAAATCTAATAGAAGCTGGTGCGCCAAATTCAATCATACACCAAAACGTCTACGACACCAACAGTCCCGATCGATTAAAACTCTTAGGAGTTGCCTTAAACAATATGGTAATGCTTCCCAATCACAAAACAGCCTTTATCACTTTAAGTCAAGAAGAATTAAATAATAATAATTTTAAAAAGGGAGACACCGAAGGTTTTGTTAACTATGCGCTATCAATGAGTGGTATTGTTTTTGCACTAATATTTATTGAAAATAAAAAAGAAAAAATTATAAAGATATCTCTTCGAAGCAAAGGTTCATTCTCTGTAAATGAATTTTCAAGAAAACACTTTAACGGAGGAGGACATATGAATGCTGCTGGTGGCAGAAGTTTAAGAACTTTATCTGAAACTGTTGAATATTTTATGAGTATATTACCCCGCTATAATAAAGAATTAAATGAAGCGTAATTTATTATTAATCTTCACGATTTTAATGGTACTGCTTTCTTGTAAAAGTCCTGAAGCAAGAAAACCAGTACAGTATAAATCAGGTTCATTTATTTCTACATCCATTCAAAGAAATAAAGCTATTTTTGAAAAAGAAGAATTGAAAATTATCGAACTTTTAGAAGCTACTAAAAATCAAGCTTATTTTACCTCAGAATCAGGCTTTTGGTATTATTATGATGTAAAAGATAGTACTCAGACTAAGGTTCCTAAATACGGAGATAACGTTAATTTTAGCTATGATGTAAAAAAATTAAATGGGGTCATTGTTCTATCGAAAAATGAAATTGGACTTCAAAATTGCATTATTGATCAAACAAATCAAGAGTTAATTTCTGGAATACGGGATGGACTCAAGTTAATGAAAGAAGGCGAAACTATTACTTTTTTATTCCCATCCTATAAAGCTTATGGCTATTACGGAATAGAAAATAAACTAGGAACTAATATTCCGATACAATGCACAGTAACATTAAATTCAATAAATAAAACAAATGAAAATTACTAGAATTATGAAAAAAGGAGCATTTTTAATTTTAATCCTTAGCCTAGGTTTGGCGTCTTGCCAAGAAAGTAACTACCCAAACTTAGAAAAGGGAGTGTATGCAGAGTTCAACACTAACAAAGGTGTTTTTGTTGCAAAATTACATCATGAGGAATCTCCACTCACGGTTGCCAACTTTGTTGAATTGGCTGAAGGCAGAAACGAATTGGTAGATTCGGCCTACAAAGGAAAAAAATATTATGACGGATTGACTTTTCACAGAATCATAAAAGACTTTATGATTCAAGGGGGTGACCCGCTTGGAACAGGATCAGGAAATCCAGGCTATACATTTCCAGATGAGTTTTCGGACAATCTAAAACATGATAAAAAGGGCATTTTGTCGATGGCTAATTCTGGTCCAGCAACCAATGGTAGTCAATTTTTTATTACCCTGAAAGAAACTCCTTGGTTGGATGGAAAACACTCGGTATTTGGAGAAATTGCAATAGGACAAGATGTAGTTGATTCTTTAGGACTTGTCGAAACCACAAAACCAGGTGATAAGCCTGTTGAACCTGTTGTAATAAACGAATTAAATATCATCAGAGTTGGTGGTGCTGAAGAAATTTCATTCAACGATGCAATGATGATGGCCGAAGAAAAAGAAAAAGAAGAGCAAGCTGAAAAAGCATTAGTGGCTAAGGCAACTGCTGAAATCTTAGCAAATGACATCGCTAAATCAGAGGAGATGCCCTCAGGTATTAAAATTTATTTTAATGAAAAAGGGAACGGTGTAAAACCCATTGAAGGTTCTAAAATTAAAATGAACTATGCGGGTTATTTAAAAGATGGGGCTTTATTTGACTCAAATCTGGAAGAAATAGCAAAAAAATACAATACTTTCGACCAACGTAGAGCCGCTGCTGGTGGCTATCAACCAATCCCTACAGATTACAGTAAAAATGCTCAATTAATACCTGGATTTAGAGAAGGTTTATTAATGATGAGTGTAGGTGATAAAATTACACTTTTAATTCCATCGCATTTGGCTTACGGTGAACGAGGAATTCCAAATTTAATTCCTCCAGGAAGCGATTTAATTTTCACTGTAGAATTAGTGGGAATCGTAAAATAAACGTTTATTTATTAAACTTAAAAAGACCTTCGTAAAGAAGGTCTTTTTTTATTTCTTTTTTATACAGTTTAAATATAATTTGTAGATTTAGATAAAAAACAACCCTTAGTTTGTTTGCGCAATAAATATTAATCAATAAAAATGAATAAAATAGCAACTCTCCTTCTCGGTATCATTCTATTAAATTCATGTAATTATAACGAGAAAAAACGAACTTCAATTAAAATCGAAAAAGATTATACCCAATATGTCAACCCATTTGTAGGAACTAGTAAAATGGGGCACGTATTTCCTGGAGCAACTGCTCCGTTCGGTATGGTACAACTAAGCCCACAGACCAACTTCGAATTAATGCACAATGAAGATGGAAGCTACAATACTGAAACCTACGAATATTGCGCAGGTTACCAACATCGTGATTCAATTATTATTGGCTTTACTCATACTAATTTTAGTGGGACTGGGCACTCAGATCTGGGAGATTTTTTAGTCATGCCCACGGTGGGTAAAAGCGTACTAGAGCCTTTAAAAACAACTAGTGGGCAAAAAGGTTTTTACTCCACTTTTTCGCATGGAAAAGAAAAAGCTACTCCAGGTTATTACCAGGTAGATTTGGATAGTTATGGTATTAAAGCAGAACTTACAGCTAGTGAACGAGTTGGATTCCATCAATACACGTTTCCAAAAGCTGATGATGCTCGCATTATTTTAGATATGGTATACAACGTATATCATCACAAAAATAAAAACGTTTGGACCTTTATTCGCATTGAAAACGATTCCTTAGTCACTGGTTATCGTCAAACAAAAGGCTGGGCAAGAACTAAGAAAGTATTTTTTGCCATGAAATTTTCTAAACCTTTTAAAAGTTACGGTCATAAAAAATATGACAAAGAAACATACGATGGTTTTTATAGGCGATTTGACCAATTTGAAAATTTTCCTGAAATGGCAGGAAAAGATATTAGAGCCTATTTTAATTTTGACACTTCTGAAGATGAAAAAATCAGTATCAAATTCGCTTTATCTCCAGTGAGTACTTATGGTGCCCTTAAAAATTTAGAAACAGAAATTCCACATTGGGATTTTAATAAAACACACCAAGAAACGAAACAAAAATGGAATAAAGAACTCTCTAAGATCGAAATTAAAACCTTCACCGAAGATCATAAAACTACTTTTTATACCGCTTTATACCACACTAACCTTTCACCCATCATCTATGAAGATGTGGACGGAAACTACAGAGGTTTAGATCAAAATATATACAAGTCAAAAGGTTTTACTAATTATACTATTTTCTCGCTTTGGGATACTTATCGCGCTCTACATCCATTACTTAACATTACCCAGCCTCAACGAAATAATGATATGATTAAATCAATGTTAGCGCATCAGGACCAAAGCGTGCATGGTATGTTACCAATTTGGTCACATTATGCGAATGAAAACTGGTGTATGATTGGGTACCATGCGACCTCCGTTATTGCTGATGCTATGATTAAAAATATTGGAGATTTTGATCGCCAACGAGCTCTGCAAGCTTCTGTAAAAACCGCAAGCGTACCGTATTTTGAAGGTCTAGGAGATTATATGAACTATAAGTATGTGCCAGATGACAAGAGTCATTCCTCAGTATCTAAAACTTTAGAATATGCTTATAATGATTGGTGTATTTTTCAAATGGCTCAAAAGTTAGGACATCAAGGATTAGAGCAAAGGTTTTATGAGCGTTCAAAGTATTATCGAAATGTTTACGATCCACATATTCGTTTTATGCGCCCAAAATTATCGAATGGTAAATTTAGAAAGAATTTTGACCCTATGGACACTCATGGCCAAGGTTTTATAGAAGGTAATGCATGGAATTATGGTTTGTATGTTCCACAAAATATAGACGGAATGATTAATATGATGGGAGGTAAAGAACGTTTCAGTCAGCATTTGGATTCTTTGTTTACTATGAATATTGATGAAAAATACATAGCAAAACACGAAGATATCACTCGAGATGGTATTATAGGAAATTATGTTCACGGAAATGAACCTGGTCATCATATTCCATATCTATACAATTGGGCAGGACATCCTGAAAAAACTCAAAAACGGGTGCGAATGATTTTGGATACCATGTACGGTCCAACAGTTGACGGTTTATGTGGAAACGACGATGCAGGACAAATGAGTGCTTGGTATATTTTTAGTAGTCTTGGATTTTATCCAGTAACTCCAGGCTCTTTAAATTATGCCCTTGGAAGTCCTTTAATAAAAAAAGCGATAATTCATCTTGAAAACGGAAAAACCTTATCTATTATAGCCAACAATCAAAGTAAAGAAAATATTTATGTTGAGAGCGTCACAGTAAACGGGATCGCTAAAAAAGGAAACTTAATATCACACACTGATATTGAAAATGGAGGAACACTTATATTTGAAATGACCAATAAAATAAATTAATAATTACTATGGTTGAATTATACTATCAAGCGTCTTTCCTTATTTTTATTTTAGTAACGATTCTTTGGATTTGGAGTGTTTATCTCAAAGATGTCAGTATTGTAGATATTTTTTGGGGCTTAGGATTTGTAATTCTAAATATATTTTATGTATTTAATTCAGGGGATTTAAATTCAAGAAAAATACTGCTATTAGTCTTAGTAAGCGTCTGGGGACTCCGTCTTAGCATTTATCTTGCCTACAGAAATATAGGAAAGGGAGAAGATTTTAGATACCAAGAGTTTAGAAGAAAATTTGGCCCCAAACGCTATTGGTGGTTTAGTTATTTTCAAGCTTTTTTATTACAAGGTGCTTTGATGATCCTTATTTCTAGCACACTTCTTGGGATGAGTTTTTCGTCTCAACCAACAAGCCTTAGTACCCTAGACTATGTAGGTATTGCTATTTGGTTAATCGGATTTACTTTTGAGGCTGGTGGTGATTATCAGTTAATGCGTTTTAAGAAAAACAGCATGAATAAAGGAAACGTATTAACTACTGGTTTTTGGAAGTATACCCGACATCCAAATTATTTTGGAGATGCTGCAGTATGGTGGTCTTATGCCGTTTTTTGCATTTCTGCGGGAGCTTATTGGCAGGTAATAGGTTCCATAGTAATGACCCTGTTGATTATCAACATATCTGGAGTAGCATTGCTTGAAAAATCGTTAAAACAATCGAAATCTGCCTATTCAGATTACATCCAAAAAACGAGTTCTTTTTTCCCTTGGTTCCAAAAAAAATAATTTTATGGATTTTATAAAAAAAAATATTTGGCTCATTCTTCTTGTTTTGTGGGGTTTGCCACTAAGTTACTACAGAAGTAAATTCCGTAAAATAGTTTACCAAACTGAAAGTTGGTTAATCAATATTAAACCCTATTTCATTAAAGAAATAAAAGGACTATTCGGGACTCTCTATCCAGAAAATAAATCTTATATAAAATTTAGAAATTTTTATTTGTTCTATTTAATGGTTTATCTCTTACTTTTTTTGCTGTATATCATTTTTGATAAAAAAAATTAAAACTAATTTTTAAACATAATATTAAACGTATATTACACCTTAATAATTAGTACTCTTAACTTTAGATTTTCTACACTAACTAATGTCTAAATTACCCGAAGAACATAAATTTATTGACCTTTCAGATTATGGTCGACCGGTCGCTAAAATAATTGCAAATTATCTTAAAAACACTATTTTCACTCCAATTCATGTAACCATTGGGTTCATCATAGCTGGCTTTTTAGCTATTTATTGTATGCTAGAAAACTTATATTGGTATGCTGCTTTTTTTTTAATTTTAAAATCAATTTTAGATGCTGCTGATGGGGAGTTAGCTCGAGTAAAACAAAAGCCTTCCTATACGGGACGCTATCTTGACTCCGTTGCAGATATACTGCTAAATGCCTTTTTTTTTATAACCATAGGGTACATTACCAATGGTGATTACTGGAGTTGTTTTTTTGCGTTTTTTGGATTGCAACTCCAAGGAACACTATACAATTACTATTACACCATTTTAAGAAATAAATTTAATGGTGATACAACCAGTCGTGTTTTCGAAAATAGTACTCCAAAAGCTTTAGCTGGCGAAAAACAAAAACATGTCACTTTTTTATTTGGTTTATACAAATTCCTATACGGAGTTTTTGATAAAATTATTTACTATTTAGACTCCTCGGCAGAAAATAGTAAACGATGGCCAAATTTATTTATGACGGCCGTATCTGTCTTTGGTTTAGGATTTCAATTACTCTTGATTGCAAGTATGCTGGTATTGGATCTAAAGGCCTTTATTATTCCTTTTTTCCTAATTAATACGATACTTGTTTTTATTTTTATTGCAATTAGAAAACTATTTTTTAATCGTTAATTAAAAAATTCACTTATTTTAAAGGAATTTCTTTTAAAATCGCTTTTAAAAAACTCCAAAATTTTTGCGTGGAAGAGATACTAGCGCGCTCATCTGGAGAATGCGCTCCTTTAATAGTTGGCCCAAAAGAAATCATATCCATTTTAGGATAATTTGTTCCTAAAATTCCACATTCTAGCCCAGCATGACATGCCGCTACATGAGCTTTTTCTCCATTGATTTTTTCATATAAAGAATCCAGTACTTTTAAAATAGCAGAATCCATATTGGGAGCCCAACCAGGATAATCTCCTGATAGATTGACTTCGAATCCAGCCAACTCAAATACAGATCTTAGAGAGCTAACCATATTTTCCTTTGAGGATTCTACCGATGAACGTGTTAAACAATCAATTTTAATTAGCCCCTTATCTAAAATAATTTTTGCAACATTATTAGAAGTTTCCACTAAATCATTTATGGCTGGACTCATCCTAAAAACACCATTATGTGCACCGGCAACTGCTTTTAAAAATGTATGTTGACATTCAAAACTAATTATAGTTTCTGGTACCTTTTGGAGTTTCTCTATACTGACAATCATCTCTGATTCTATCGGACGATATTCATCTAACAAATCAGCTTTTATTTTTTCAAAAGCAGTCATAAATTTAGATTCATTAACTACCACGATTTGAGCATTACTTTCTCTAGGAATTGCATTTCTTAGACTCCCACCAAGGATGGACGACACAGAGCAATATTGATTTGTTACTATTAGAATGCGGTTCATTATCTTATTGGCATTGGCGAGGCCCAGGTGTATCTCCATACCACTATGGCCACCTTGCAACCCTTTTACGGTTATTTTATAGCCGATAGCATTTTTAGGCGCAGATTGGGGGCTGTAGTTTTTAGAAGCTGTAACATCCACTCCGCCAGCACAACCTACACCAATTTCATTATCCTCTTCGGTATCTAAATTAAGAAGAATTTCTCCTTTTAATAGACCTCCTTTTAAGCCCATAGCTCCGGTCATCCCAGTTTCTTCATCAATAGTAAATAATGCATCAATAGCAGGGTGAGCAATATCTTTACTCTCCAGAATAGCCATAATAGTAGCCACTCCTAATCCGTTATCTGCACCCAAAGTAGTTCCACTAGCTTTAACCCAATCACCGTCCACATACATTTCTATACCTTGAGTTGCAAAATCAAATACTGTGTCGTTATTTTTTTGATGCACCATATCGAGATGAGATTGCAGTACAATCCCTTTTCTATTTTCCATTCCTAGTGTAGCAGGTTTACGAATAATTACATTTCTAACCTCATCTTCAAAAGTTTCTAAACCTAAATTATTTCCAAATTTTTTAATAAACTCAATGACTTGTTCTTCTTTTTTGGAAGCTCTTGGCACTGCGTTTAAATCTGCAAAATTATTCCAAAGTCTTGTTGGCTCTAAATTTCTTATGGATTTGTTCATTTGTGGACTATTTAAAATTTTTGCACAAAATTACGATTTACTTACTTAAAAACGAACATGTCTTCTTTAAAGTAATTTGATTTGTGAAAAAATTAATAACTAGATGGTAAAATACTGGAACCCGTTATTGATGAGTCGGATGGGTTTAATTAATTACTTTAAAAAATAAAATTAAGCAGTTTTTTTTATTATATATTTATAAAAATTAAAAACTGATATTAGAATCTTTTTTTTTATCAACTTTTAACTAACACACTTACTAAATTAAGATATTATTGAGATATATAGATAATGAAAAATAAAACAAAGTTATTTTTAGTATGCTTAATTCCCATTCAAATTATCGCTTTACAGGTATTAAAATATTTTCCAGAATTTATTGAAACCTACTATAGTACCGGGATATTTCCTGTGATTTCTGAAGCCTTAAGATTTACGTTCGGATGGATACCCTTTTCTGTTGGTGATATTTTTTACCTCATTCTTATTATCCTGATCGTTCGATGGTTTTTTAAAAACTTGATAAAAGTTCGACGTAATCCTATGTCGTTTTTTTTAGATGTATTTTCAACCTTATCGATTGTGTATTTATTTTTTAATTTAATTTGGGGATTAAATTATTATCGAATTCCATTGCACGAATCACTATCAATAAAAAAAAATTACACTACAGAGCAACTTATAAAAATTACCCAGCAACTCATAAAAAAATCAAACAAAATACACCTCGAATTGGGTTTTCAAGATTCGGTTAAGGTTGAAACTCCCTACAATAATCAGCAACTATTTAACAAAACGATAAACGGGTATCAAAAAATTCAAAAAAAACACCCCAATCTAAACTATCAAAGAGCCAGTATAAAAAAAAGCAGTTGGAGTTTGCTTCTTACTTACATGGGCTACAGTGGTTATTACAATCCACTAACTGGTGAAGCTCAAGTCAACGATTTAATTAAGCACTATATGTTTCCGGTAGTTAGTTGCCACGAACAAGCCCACCAGTTAGGCTATGCTGCTGAAAATGAAGCAAATTTTATTGCTGTATTAGCAACCATTAACAATGATGATCTATTTATAAATTATTCAGGATATATTTTTGCACTCCGTTATTGTCTATATGAAATCGCTAGAAGGGATATGGATATTTATAAGGAAATGCTATCTACCGTTCATCCTGGAATCTTGAAAAGCTATCAAGAAATGCAAGATTTTTGGAGAAGTTATGAAAACCCTTTTGAAAACATTTCAAAAACAGTTTGGGATCGTTTTTTAAAGGTAAATAATCAAACTAATGGAATAAAAAGTTACAACTATATGGTCGGTTTAATTGTAAATTATTATGAGGAACAATCCATTTAAGTTGTTTTTGTGTTAAAATTTCCTGAAACCAAACAAAACTTTGGAAACGCTACATTAATAAATACAGCAAAAAATAACTGTTAATATAGCAAAAACTTATATTTGTTCTATGTTAAAAAATATTTCAAGTACTCAAAATCCATTAATAAAAAAAATTATTTTATTGCAGGAAAAATCTAAGGAACGTAAAAAAACAGGTGCCTTTGTTATTGAAGGAAAACGAGAAATTGAATTAGCATTAAAGGGAGGTTATCTAATAGAAACTATTCTTTTCAATTCAGTTATTATATCAAAAGAAGAAGTCTTAAATCATTTTGGAACACCGACCATTAATTTAATTGAAATCAGCGCTGAAGTTTATAAAAAAGTTGCGTACCGAGGCTCTACAGAAGGTATGATAGCTATCTCTAAAGCTAAAGATTTAAGTTTAATTAATTTAAATCTAAGAAAAGAAGAATTGCTAGTTCTCGTTGCAGAAGCTCCTGAAAAACCCGGTAATATTGGTGCCTTTTTAAGAACTGCCGATGCTGCAAATGTTGATGCTGTAATCATCGCAAATCCCAAAACAGATTTATACAATCCTAATATTATAAGATCTAGTGTTGGGTGTATTTTTACTAATAACCTTGCTACTGGCAGCACTTCAGAAATCATTACCTTTTTAAAAGAAAAAAAAATAACTATATTTAGTGCCATTCTCCAAGAATCAGAGCCTTATTATACTCAAGATTTTACGAGAAATACTGCGATCGTAGTAGGTACTGAAGCGACTGGCTTAACGCAAGAATGGAGAACGAGTAGTTATAAAAATATTCATATTCCAATGCAAGGCGAAATAGATTCTATGAATGTGTCCGTAGCTTCAGGAATTCTTTTATTTGAAGTTAAAAGACAACGACATTTCAAATGACCTTTTACACACATATTCAACTCACACATTTAAAATAGAATTTTACAAATGACCGCCTCTACCCTCTTTTATAGTATCATTTTTATATTAATTATCAGTTTTATTATTGATAAATTTTTAGATGCTTTAAATGCAAAACATTACAATGATCCCGTTCCTCAGGAACTTCACGATGTTTATGATCAAGAAGATTATCTAAAATCACAACGTTATAAAAAAGCAAATGATCGTTTCAGTTCCATTGCTTCATCTTTTTCATTAATCGTAACATTATTATTTTTTTATTTAGATGGTTTTGCTTTCGCAGATGAATGGGCTCGAACATTTTCAGACAATTCAATTATTATTGCACTTATCTTTTTTGGGAGTATCATGTTTGCAAGTGATTTGCTAAGTACTCCTTTTGGCTATTACCATACTTTTATAATCGAAGAAAAATATGGATTTAATAAAACTAGTTTAAAAACATTTTTTTTGGATAAAATAAAAGGATGGTTGATGTCTGCTGTTTTAGGTGGTCTATTACTTTCGATAATTATTTGGTTTTACGAATCGGCAGGTAGTAATTTTTGGATATATGCTTGGGGTATAATAACTGTATTTGTATTATTTATGAATCTGTTTTATGCACGTTTAATTGTACCTCTCTTCAACAAGCAAACACCACTTAGTGATGGTTCTTTAAAAACTAAAATTAAAGATTATGCCCAAAAAGTAGGTTTTCAACTAGATAAAATAGTTGTAATTGATGGTTCTAAAAGGAGTACAAAAGCCAATGCTTACTTCTCAGGTTTTGGAAGCGAGAAAAGAGTTACGCTATTTGACACCTTGATTGATGATCTGGAAGAAGAAGAAATTGTTGCAGTTTTAGCCCACGAAGTAGGACATTATAAAAAAAAACATATCTTATTTAATCTAATAATCAGCACTTTAATTATGGGATTTACCTTTTGGTTATTATCCTTATTAGTTGGAAGTCCGTTGTTATCTGAAGCGTTAAATGTTTACATTCCTTCTTTTCATATAGGTTTGATTGCCTTCGGAATACTCTACAGTCCTATTTCGGAACTAACGGGATTGGTTATGAATTTTATTTCAAGAAAATTTGAATACCAAGCGGACAACTATGCAAAAGAAACTTTCGATGGAGCTCCATTAATTTCTGGTCTAAAAAAATTAAATAAAAATAGTTTGAGCAATCTTACTCCACATCCAGCCTATGTTTTTGTTCATTATTCGCATCCCACCCTATTGCAGCGATATGTTAATCTTACGAGGCAATAAAATTAAATAAACTATAATAATAAAGATTAATTTTATGGTTTATAACAATCATTTATGTATTTTTAATTTATGACAGATAAGGCATTGGATTTAGAAAATAAGGAGATTGCTAAGCAATATAAAAAATTGCTTAAGATAAGTTATCGGACACTTTCAAAAGAAGATAAAAAATTAATCCGAAATGCCTTCGACATTGCAGTTGATGCTCATAAAAATCAACGAAGAAAATCTGGAGAAGCGTATATATTTCATCCCATTGCTGTAGCAAAAATTGTAGCCTCAGAAATTGGATTAGATTCTACATCTATTGCAGCAGCATTATTGCACGACGTTGTTGAAGACACTAATTATACGTTAGCTGACGTGGAACAAATGTTCGGCGAAACGGTTGCAAGAATCGTAGATGGTTTAACCAAAATTTCACATTTATCTACAGATAAAGATATTTCTCTTCAAGCGGAAAATTTTCGAAAAATGCTTTTAACCCTTAATGAAGATATTAGAGTTATCATTATTAAGATTGCTGATCGTCTTCATAATATGCAAACCATGGGGTCTATGCCTCCAGATAAACAAGTGAAAATTGCTTCCGAAACACTTTATATATATGCTCCATTGGCTCACAGGATTGGAATGTATAACATTAAAACAGAATTAGAAGATTTAGGTTTAAAATACACGGAACCGGAGGTTTACAATGATATCTTCAGTAAAATTAAAGAGAGTAAACAACAGCAAGACAAGTACATTAAAACCTTTACTAGTATAATTAAAGACACGTTAGATAAAGAAAAATTAAAGTATGAAATTAAAGGAAGACCGAAATCAATTTTTTCAATAAGAAGAAAAATGATGATTCAAAATGTTTCTTTTGATGAAGTTTATGACAAGTTTGCGGTGCGAATCGTATACAACTCTAGTGAAGATAACGAAAAATTCATCGCTTGGAAAATTTATTCCATAGTAACAGACAATTTTCGTCCCAATCCCACCAGATTACGTGATTGGATTTCATCGCCAAAATCTACCGGTTATGAAGCGCTGCATATAACTGTTATGGGACCCAAAGGACGTTGGGTTGAAGTTCAAATTAGATCAGAGCGAATGAATGAAATAGCTGAAAAGGGATTTGCAGCACATTATAAATATAAAAATAAAGAAAAAGGGGATATTGAGTTGGACAATTGGCTTAATAAATTACAAGAAACGTTAGGTAGCTCTGAAATTAGTGCCGTCGATTTTGTCGAGGAATTTAAACTCAATCTCTATGCAAAAGAAATTTTTGTATTCTCTCCAATGGGTGATTTATATTCTTTGTCTAAAGGATCCACTGCCCTTGATTTTGCTTTTCACGTTCATACAGAAATTGGATTACATACCAGAGGAACAAGGGTGAACGGTAAGCTTGTTCCACTCAGTAAAAAACTAAAAAGCGGGGATCAAGTTGAAATAATTACATCAGACAAAGCCAAACCAAATTCTAATTGGTTAGATTATGCAGTATCTGGACGAGCATTATCAAAAATAAAATCCTCCTTAAAAGAGGAAGAAAAATTGATAGCTAAAGAAGGAAAAGTAATTCTAGGCAGAAAATTAAAATCTCTAAAAATTCCTTTTGACGAAAATACCGTAAATCAACTTGTATCTTATTTTAAAATCAACACGAGTTTAGATTTATTTTATCGAGTTGGAGTCGGAATTATTGATAATAAAAAACTTAAAGAGTTTGTTGCTTCCAGAAATAACGCCTTTGTAAGTTTTTTTAAAAATCGATTACGAAAAAACACGAAACCAGAAGAGATTGACAAGGATGAAATTACCACTAAATACGATCAATTAGTTTTTGGAAAAGAGGAAGAACAATTAGATTATAAATTGTCTGCCTGTTGTAATCCAATACCAGGAGATAATGTGTTTGGTTTTATAACGGTTTCTGATGGGATTAAGGTTCATAAAAAAAATTGTCCCAACGCCCTTCAACTTCAAAGTAACTTTAGCTATAGAATTATCAATGCAAAGTGGAAAGATTCAACACAAAGTGATTTCAAAGCAGAAATTGTTATCTCTGGGATTGACACCATTGGTTTGGTGAATGAAGTCACAAAAATTATATCTAACAATCTTAGTATAAATATTATTAACCTTCATTTTGAAAGTAATGATGGTGTTTTTAATGGAAATATTGCTGTTGTCGTAAAGAATATTACTATTCTTGATAACCTTGTGAAAAACATTAAAAAAATTAATGGTATCGATAAAGTTAGCAGACTATAATTAAGTATTTTTGTGCTATTATGAACGCAAAGGCAAATCCAAATAATCAAGGAATCGTAAAAAATGTGTTTACAACCTTTTTAGGTGAAAATGGTCACAGAAAAACACCAGAAAGGTATGCAATACTCCAAGAGGTTTATGATCTCGAAGAACATTTTGATATAGAATCGCTCTACATCAACATGAAAAATAAAAACTACAGGGTTAGTAGGGCAACACTTTACAACACGATAGAATTACTTTTAGAGTGCGGTTTGGTTCGAAAACACCAATTTGGCCAGAGCCAAGCACACTACGAAAAATGTTATTTTGATAAACAACACGACCACCTCATTTTGTCTGATGGGGAAGTAATAGAGTTTTGCGATCCTAGAATCCAATCTATAAAAAAAACCATTGAAGAAGTTTTTAATGTAGATATTATTAATCATTCACTTTATTTTTACGGAAATAAAAAAAATCCTGACAACAAACAGGACAAATCATAACATATGGCAGTAGATTTATTATTAGGATTACAATGGGGAGACGAAGGAAAAGGGAAAATCGTAGATGTTCTCACCAAAAATTATCATATCATAGCACGATTCCAGGGTGGCCCAAATGCAGGACACACCCTAGAATTTGATGGAATAAAACATGTATTAAGAACTATTCCTTCTGGTATTTTCCACGATAAATCTATCAATGTAATTGGTAACGGTGTTGTAATAGATCCTGTTGTTTTTGTAAAAGAATTAGAAGGTCTTGATAAATACCACATAGACTATGTATCTAAATTAATTATATCAAGAAAAGCACATTTAATCTTACCAACACACCGTCTATTAGATGCTGCGTCCGAGGCATCTAAAGGAAAAGCCAAAATTGGCTCTACGCTCAAAGGAATCGGCCCTACTTATATGGATAAAACCGGCAGAAATGGTATTCGTGTTGGGGATTTAGAGTTAGAGACGTTCAAACAAAAATATAAATCACTTGCAAAAAAGCACGTGGCAATGATTGACTTTTACGATGTAGAAATACAATATGATCTAGACGAAATGGAAACAGAATTTTTTGAGTCTATTGAAAAATTAAAAAAGTTAACGTTTATTGATAGTGAGGAGTATTTAAATCAAGCCATCAAATCGGGTAAAACCATCCTTGCAGAAGGAGCTCAAGGATCCCTTTTGGACATTGATTTTGGCACTTATCCCTTTGTTACATCTTCGAACACTACTGCTGCAGGGGCTTGTACAGGGCTTGGTGTTGCACCGGGAAAAATAAATGAAGTATATGGAATATTTAAAGCCTACACGACGCGGGTTGGTTCAGGTCCGTTTCCCACTGAATTATTTGACAAGATTGGAGCTAAAATGGCCAAAGTAGGTCATGAATTTGGAGCCGTCACCGGCAGAGCTAGACGCTGTGGATGGTTAGACTTAGTAGCCTTAAAATATACTTGTGAAGTTAATGGAGTTACGCAATTAATGATGATGAAAAGTGACGTCTTAAGTGGCTTTGATCATCTTAAAGTTTGTACATCCTACAATTATAAAGGTGAAATTATAAAACATCTTCCCTACAATATTGAAGCGGAAAACGTAACACCTATCTATACTAATTTAAAATGCTGGAAAGAGGATTTAACCAAAATGACAGAAGCCAGTCAGCTACCAAAAGAATTAAATGATTACATCGATTTTCTAGAAAAAGAATTAGAATTACCTATCAAAATAGTTTCTGTAGGTCCAGACAGGAAACAAACAATACCTAGGTAATACCAATTTCTTAGTATCTTTGTTAACACCAAATACAAAGAATTTATTTGAAACTTATTAATTACATCCTAGTTGTTTTTGTATGGTTTGGCTACACTTTATCCGCACAAGTAGAAGTTTCCAAAACTGACGAAAAAACTCAAGTAACTATTAAATCTGGTTATTGGGAAAAGAAACCTGATATACCAGATGCCGTTATATACACCAGAGATAAATCTGGACAAGTTTATATTATTCACGAAGGTGTTGAAATGTGGTGCGATCAGGCTTTTGTTTATACCAAGGATAATTTTGTCAAAGCCTATGGCTCCGTAAAAATAATTCAAGGAGATACGGTTTCTATGAAAAGTAATTATAGCGAATACAATGGCAATACTCAATTCGCTTTTGCCAGTGGTAAGGTTTTTTTTAAAGATCAAAAAACATCTCTTAAAACAGATACCCTGTACTTTGACCGTATCAAACAACAAGCTTTTTACAATAGCGGAGGGATTGTAAAAGATTCTTCAAGTACCCTTACTAGTAAAGAGGGAAGGTATTTTGCTAAATCAAAAAAGTATCAGTTTTTATCGAATGTCGAAATTAAAAACCCGAAGTATACAATAAATTCTGAACAATTAGATTTTTACTCAGAAACAGGACTGGCCTATCTATATGGCCAATCTACTATTGTTGGTGAAACAAGCACTGTACATTGTGAAAGAGGTTATTATAATACCAGAAACGATATTGGGCACTTTGTAAAAAATTCAAGGATTGATTACGAAAATAGAATTATGTATGGTGACAGTATTTATTTCAATAGAAATAAAAATTTTGCTTCTGCAACAAATAACATCCAAATTATTGATACGTTAAACAATAGTTATGTTAGAGGTCATTATGCAGAAGTTTTTAAAGACAAAGATTCTGTTTTTATAACTAAAAGAGCCGTTGCGATCACGGTTCGGGAAAACGATTCCATATATATACATGCAGATACCTTAAAGATTACAGGAAAACCTGAACATCGTATTTTAAAAGGTTTTTACAAAGCCCGATTTTTTAAAAGGGGATTGCCTGGCGAAGAACCTACCAGCGGTAAATGTGATTCTATCTTCGTAAATGAGAGAACTGGTATTACCAAGCTTTTACGCAATCCCATACTGTGGTCTGGGCAAAATCAAATGACAGGGGATACCATTCATTTACTCAGAAATATCCAAACAAATAAACTAGATACTTTGAAAGTATATAACAACTCATTTATCATCCAAAAAGATAGTGCTGGATACAATCAGGTAAAAGGAGAACGATTGATTGGCTTGTTTACTGATAACGAATTGGACACCATAAATATTAAAAAAAATACGCAAGTAATTTTCTATTCAAGAAATGAAAATGAAGAATTAGTTGGAATTAATAACACCACGAGTAGTTCCATTCAAATGTATCTAAAAGATCAAGAAATCAGAGGTATTCGTTTCGTTAAAAAAGTAAATGGGAAATTATATCCCCCATCACAGTTTCCAGAAAATGCGAGAATTTTACCGGGCTTTAAGTGGTTTGGTGACGATCGATTGTTAAAAGTTAATGATTTATTTAGAGGAAAACCAGCACCCATTCTACCAAAAATTCAAGGCATTCCTCTACCAAAAAAAGAGGATGCTTTTTTTGACAGTAGCCTAATAAAGTATAACTCAATACCAAATGACTAAAATAATAAGAAATCAATGGAAAAAGATTTTTTTAAATATCAGGCTCAAACCACTCCACATCCTCTAGCTCTGGAGGTGTCTGAGGCAAAAGGATCTTTCATTTATGATAGCAATCAAAAAAAATATTTGGATTTTATAGCCGGAGTTTCTGCTTGTAGTTTAGGTCATTGTCATCCAAAAGTGGTGAAAGCGGTAAAAAAGCAGTTAGAAAAATATCTTCACGTAATGGTTTATGGAGAATTTATTCAAGAACCCGCTGTTCGTCTAACAAAACTACTCCAACATTATTTACCAAATAACTTAACGACCACGTATCTAACAAATAGTGGAACTGAGGCTATAGAAGGAGCCATCAAGCTTGCAAGAAGAGCCACTAAAAGAAAAGAAATTATTTATGCCAATAAAGCATATCACGGGAGCACACTGGGAGCGTTAAGTATTTTAGGAATCGAAAGTCAAAAACAAAAATTTGGACCGCTAATTCCTGAGTGTCACGCAATCGATTTTAATGATGAAAACGAATTATCAAAAATCACTAACAAAACAGCAGGTGTCATTTTAGAGACGATTCAAGGTGGCGCAGGATTTATAGTTCCAAGAAATGACTATTTAAAAAAAGTAAAAGACCGTTGTAAAAAGGTTGGAGCATTGTTAATTTTAGATGAAATCCAACCAGGATTTGGTAGAACCGGTAAGTTATTTGGCTTTGAACATTTTGGGATTTCACCAGATATTTTAGTGGTTGGAAAAGGAATGGGAGGAGGAATGCCTATTGGAGGGTTTATAGCTTCTAAAGAATTGATGATGTTATTATCTAACAATCCTAAATTAGGGCATATCACCACTTTCGGGGGAAACCCTGTGATTGCAGCAGCAGCTTTAGCTACCTTGAAGGAAATAACAGAAACTTCAATAATTAAAGAAACGCTGGTAAAAGAAAAACTTTTCAGAAAACTTCTGGTACATCCATCCATAAAAGAAATTCGTGGAAAAGGCTTGATGCTTGCGATGATTGTTGAATCTCCAGAACTCGCTTCAAAGTTGATTTTAAAGTGTAAAGAAAAAGGAGTATTGCTGTTTTGGCTTCTTTTTGAAAACAAAGCGATCCGTATTACTCCACCTTTAACGATATCCAAGCAAGAAATTATTGAAGGTTGCAAGGTTATATTAGAGGTATTCGATTCAATTAAAACCAATTAACTACAACTCATTTATCTATAACATAAGTTAAATAGACACCTACTCTGTTAATAAGTCCGTTAACAACAAAAAACGGCACAACATTTGAATGTTAGTATACATTAGTATATTTAATTTAATTGTGAATTATAATTTAAATAATGAACTTGAGCGACCAAAACAACATACCACTTACCCGTTTCGAATCCATGCTAAAAACAAATAACGTGTTTTTCTTTGATTCTAGTGAGTTTGAAGATATTATTCACTATTACTTGAATAATGGGAAAATCGCTCTTGCAAAAAAGGCAACAAAACTGGGATTAGAACAGCATCCAACTTCTATTAATTTAAAATTATTTCAAGTTGAAATGTTCATATTTGAAAATGAATTAGAAATAGCCGAAGAACTTTTAGAAAACATTTATTTACTTGAAAAATTTAATGAAGAAGTTTTTATTCAAAAAGCCAATATACTTTCAAGAAGAGATAAGCATTTAGAAGCTATCAAAATGTTAGAAAAAGCTCATGATTTGTCTACAGAACCTTCCGATGTACTATCGCTAATTGGTATGGAGTACTTATTTTTAGAAGATTTTGAAAATGCAAAAAAATATTTTATTCAATGTCTTCAGGATGACAGCGAAGACTTCTCAGCACTTTACAACATTATCTATTGTTTTGAATATCTAAATCAAACAGAAGAGGCCATAGAATATTTAAATGGCTTCTTAAATAAAAATCCGTACTGTGAAGTTGCTTGGCATCAAGTAGGGAAACAATACTCTTTATTAAAAGAATATAGAAAAGCACTAGCTGCTTTTGATTTTGCAATTATAAGTGATGATCGATTTATTGGTGCCTATCTTGAAAAGGGGAAAGTTTTAGAAAAACTAAATCGTTATAATGAAGCTATTGAAAGTTATACCGTAACACTGGGTTTAGATGATCCAACTTCCTTTGCATTATTAAGAATAGGTAAGTGTTACGAAAATTTAGGTAATAGTGAATTAGCTCTTCAATTTTTCAATAAATGTGTGGAGGAAGATCCTTTATTAGACAAGGGTTGGATTGCTATCACCGATTATTATATCAAGATTAAAAATTTCAAAAAAGCATTGTATTACATCAATAAAGCCATCAATATTGATAGTGAAAACGTGTTGTATTGGAAGCGATATGGGAAAATAAACTACAGACTAAATCTTTATGAGGAGGCAGAAGTAGGTTACCGAAAAACACTAGAATTAGGGAATTACGAGCTCAATTCTTGGTTAACTCGTAATGATATATTATTAAAATTAGGGGAGTTTGAAGCCGCAAAAAACAACTTGTTTCAGGCGAAAGAATTTTACCAAGAAAGTGCAGAGATAGAATATCGACTGGCAGGTTTATTTTTTAAAAACTTAGAATTTAACCAGGGTGAATTTCATCTAAAAAATGCGCTAAAGTTAGATTCAGAATTTTTAATTATTATTGAGGAACTTTTTCCGAAAGTTTACAGTCTTAAGAAAGTTAAAGAAATAATTAAAGTACACAAAAAAGCTTCCCTGTAAAATGTGTATTTTTGATGGTATTAATTTATTAAATGCATCAAAATATAATGCCAAAACGTAACGCTCTAGATTATCTTGCCATTACTGCTAAAGGAATAGCGATGGGGGCTGCAGATGCAGTTCCTGGGGTTTCTGGTGGCACAATAGCTTTTATCACTGGTATTTACGAGGAATTAATCGCTACGTTGAGCGGTATTAATCTTTCCCTTATTAAAACGTTACAAAAACGGGGTCTAGCTACTTTTTGGAAACAACTAAATGGAAATTTCATTCTCGCCTTGATTGTTGGAATTGCCATCAGTTTTTTGAGCTTTATGAAAATTGCAAAATATCTTATTGAAACACAAGCAATTTTAATTTGGTCATTTTTTTTCGGGCTTATTATTGCAAGTATTCTATATATCGGTAAACAAATAAAAATGTGGTCATTTAAAATCCTAATTGCATTGCTACTAGGGGGTTTAATAGCGTATTTTATTACAACTATTCCTCCTTTAGCTAATAATGAACATCCATTTTTTTTGTTTTTGGCCGGAGCAATTGCTATTTGCGCAATGATTTTACCAGGCATTTCAGGTTCGTTTATATTGTTGATCTTAGGAGCTTATAAAATCTTAAGCGATGCAATACACGATTTTAATATTAAAACTTTATTTATTTTTATGAGCGGAGCACTGGTTGGTTTACTTAGCTTTAGTAAAATATTAAAATGGCTTTTTAAAAATTATGAAGATTTAACTTTATCAGTTTTAACAGGATTCATTATCGGCTCACTGAATGAAATTTGGCCCTGGAAACAAACAATCACTGTTTTTTCAAAGGAAAAGGGGATGGAACTATTTTTTAATCAAATTTCTGATTTAGGGACTCTTTCGGTTTTTCAAAAACAGAATTTAGATTTCAGTAGTCATAAAATAATGGTAGAAAAAAGTATTAGTCCATATACTTACTCAGAGATTAATCACGGAATAGATTCTCAATTGTTTCTCGCTATATTCTTCATGATTCTAGGTTTTTCAGTCGTATTTTTATTAGAAAAAACTGCAGCTAAAAAAACTTCAAATGGCCATTGAAAGATCATTAACAGATAAAATCTGGCTTGTTTTGAAAGGACTTGCTATGGGTACTGCGAATAAAGTACCTGGAGTATCTGGAGGAGTAGTTGCATTCGTTGCTGGTTTTTATGAAGAATTTATATACTCCTTGCAAAAAATTAATAGAAAAGCATTTCTTCTTTTATTTAAAAGAGGCATCAAATCATTTTTGGAATATACCAATGCTCGTTTCTTAAGTTTATTGTTTTTAGGAATGATTATTAGTTATTTCAGCATTTCTAAAATTCTAGATTATCTTCTAGCAAACTACGAGCTCTATGTTTGGAGTACTTTTTTCGGAATGATTATCGGATCATTATATTATTTAGCTAAAAACTTCCGAGCGTGGAACCGAAAAAATATTCTTTTTTTATTACTTGGAATTATCATAGGAGTTAGTATTAGTTTTTTAGAACCTGCTAAAGAAAACAACAATCTACTTTTTGTTTTTTTATGTGGAATTATTGGAGTTTCAGGTATGACCTTACCCGGGTTATCAGGTTCTTTTATTTTAATCTTATTGGGTAATTATGTATTGCTATTAGTGGACTCTGTAAATGCACTCTATGATACCGTTTCAGATATATTTCATGGAGATTTTAACTTTATAGATGATGCTAGAAGAATCCATTTATTAAAAGTCTTATCCGTATTCTCATTGGGTTCTGTTACAGGATTAGTAACCCTCTCTAATGTTTTAGCATTTCTTTTAAAAAATTACAAAAAAATTACAAATGCATTAATTATAGGTTTCATAGGAGGTTCGCTAGGCGTGGTTTGGCCTTGGAAAGAAAAAATATTAGAAAAGGACTTATCTGGAAATATTTTGTTGGACTCGAATGGTCGGGAAATTATTATTCGCTATCAAAGATACTTCCCTTCAGAATTATCTCACGAAATATTTTTAGCGATTTTATCAATGTTCGTGGGTATTTTTATTCTTCTTCTCTTGGACGGATATCATAAAAAAAAATAAATTCAAATGGTTAAATATGGATTAATTGGAAATAGAATTGGTTATTCCTTCTCAAAAACATTTTTCAACTCTTGGTTTGAACGAGAAGGTAGAAATGATTTATATGAAAATTTTGATATTCCTGATTTAAATCATTTCAAAAACATTCTCCATGAAAACACAAAATTAAAAGGTTTGAATGTGACAATTCCTTACAAAGAGAGTATTTTCAAATATTTGGATAAAATTGATACTGATGCTCAAAAAATTGGAGCTGTCAATACCATAAAAATTTCCTCGAGAGGAGCGCTAATTGGCTATAACACAGATCATATTGGCTTTAAAAAAGCCCTAAGTAGTTTATTACCTTTACCAACTAAGAACGCATTAGTGCTCGGCACTGGAGGAGCAAGTAAAGCAGTAATATATGCTTTAAAAGCGTTAAATTTTAATATCACTTCTGTTTCTAGATCAAAAAATAAAGGTGTGGTTGTCTATTCAGAATTAAATAAAGAAATTATCTCCAATCACCATTTAATCGTTAATTGTACTCCATTAGGAACACATCCAGATATTGATGAACATCCTGCTATCCCCTATCATTTTATCTCTAAAAAGCATCTTATATTTGATCTCACTTACAATCCTCATGAAACTTCATTTATGAAACTAAGTAAAGAACAAGGAGCGAGAGTAAGTAATGGATTAAAGATGTTGAAATATCAGGCCGAAGAAGCTTGGTCGATTTGGAATTCATAAAATATTTAATATTTTTCTTAAATACTTTGACCTTCCTTTGGTAATTAGTCAGTAGTTAGTATCTTGATACCATGAAAAACCCAAAAAAAATTTGGGTACTATTTGAACCTTAACATTGAAAAAAATGTCAGAAAAAGAAAAGAATAAAGAAATTGAAAATATTGAAACGCAAATTTCAGAATCATCAAATAAGCAAGAAACAGTTGAAAAAGAAATAATTGAAAATATAAAAAACGAACCGGTTACTGAAAAAGAAAACACTGATTCTACAAAAACAACAGTGTCGCAACCTGAAAAAGATGAACATTCTGAAACTTTAAAAGAAACTCCTAATATAGATTATAGTCAATTAACTGAACTGGAATTAATTTCTGAACTAAAATCGATTATCCACAGTAAACCAGTACAACAAATTAAAGATACTGTTGAAAATATCAAAAATGAATTCAACCTAAAATTCCAGGAAGGATTAGAAAAGAATAAAGAAAGCTTTCTAGCAGAAGGAGGAAATATAATAGACTTTTATTACACCACTCCAGAAAAAAAAGAATTTGACTCTTTTTATTACCATTATAAAGACAAAAGAAGTACGTATTATAAGAACTTACAAAAAGATCAAAAAGCAAATCTTATAAAAAGGGAGGAAATAATTGAAGAATTAAAAAGTCTTTTCAATGCGAAAGAAAATACCAGTACTATTTATAAAAGATTTAGAGATATTCAAGAAAGATGGTTTGAGACTGGATCTATACCTCGAGATAAATACAATACAGTTTGGAATAATTATCACCATCACGTTGAAAACTTTTATGACATCCTTCACCTAGATAGAGAATTCAGAGACCGTAATTTTAAACAAAATTTAGAACACAAGCTACGATTAATTGGAAGAGCAGAGGAACTTACTAAGGAAGAAAATAATAATAAAGCTTTCCGCGAATTACAGATGCTTCATAAAATGTGGAAAGAAGAAATTGGTCCTGTAGCTAAAGAATTTAGCGATGATATTTGGGAAAAATTTAGTGCAGCAACAAAAATAATTCACGATAAGAGAAATGAGTATTTAGAAGAACAGGAAAAAGTTGCAGAAAAAAATGTTGATTTAAAAATAGAATTAATTAATAGCATAACATCTTTAACAGAAAATGCCAAAAATAAAGGGCACCAAACTTGGCAAAATACCATAAAAAAAGTTCAGGAATTAAGAGATCAATTTTTTGAATCCGGTAAAGTACCTAGATCCAAAAATAAAGAAATTTGGAACTCATTTAAAGAAGCAACTAGAAATTTCAATAAAGAAAAAAATGCATTTTACAAAGGACAAAAGAAAGAACAGTTTGATAATCTTGCGAAGAAAAAGGAATTGATAAAGGTTGCTCAAGACAACAAAGATGGAGATGATTTTGAAACGTTAACTCCATTAATGAAAAAAATTCAAGCAGATTGGAAAAAAATTGGGCATGTCCCAAGAAAAGATAGTGATAAAATTTGGAAAGAATTTAAAGCTATTTGCAATCATTATTTTGATCGTTTACATTCCCAAAAAGATGAGGCGAATAAAGAAGAATTTGCAAACTTCGAAGCTAAAAAAACTTTTTTAGAATCTTTGAAGTCTTTGACCCTAGAAGGTGACCATAGCAAAGATGTTGAGACCATTACTAGCAAAATTAAAGAGTGGAAAGGACTTGGTAGAGTCCCTTATACCAAAAAGAATATAGAACAAGATTTTAATAAAACATTGGACACGCTATTTGAAAAATTAGATGTAGATAAAAAACAAATAGAGCTGATTAAATTTGAAAATAAATTAAATTCTTTTGTTTCGGAAGAAGATGACCGAAAACTAAAAAACGAAGAGTTTTTTATTTCTAAAAAAGTAGGAGAAATAAAAAATGAAATAAGACAATTAGAAAATAATTTACTATTCTTTAAGCATGTAAAGGATGATAATCCAATGGTAAAAGATGTCCACAAGAACATCTCAAAACAAAAAGAAAATCTAAACACCTGGATTGAAAAGTTAAAAAAAGTAAGGGTTGTAAGAAAAGGATAATAATTAAAAGGTGTCCATCGACACCTTTTTTTATTTTTTTATTTTTTTTGCTTCTTCCCAGTAAATATCCATTTCAGATAAGGTCATATCTTTGATTGGTTTATTCAATTGTTTGGCTTTTTTTTCCAAATATTGAAACCTTTTGATAAACTTTTTGTTAGTTCGTTCTAGCGCATTTTCAGGATTTATTTTTAAGAAACGAGCGTAATTAATCATTGAAAATAAAACATCTCCAAATTCAGCTTCGATTTTATCAGCATTATTTTTAGAAATTTCGTCATCTAACTCTTGAAGTTCTTCTTTCACTTTATCGAATACTTGTTGGGGCTCTTCCCAATCAAATCCTACACCTGCAACTTTATCTTGAATTCTAGACGCTTTAACGAGAGCTGGCAATGATTTTGGCACTCCTTCTAAAACACTTTTTTTTCCTTCCTTTAGCTTTAGAGATTCCCAGTTTTGTTTGACTTCTTCTTCATTATTGACCCTCACATCACCATAAATATGAGGATGTCTTGAAATTAGTTTATCACTAATAGAATTAGCAACATCTTCAAAATCAAAATCATTTGTTTCACTTCCGATTTTTGAATAAAAAACAATGTGTAATAATAAGTCTCCAAGTTCATTTTTAATTTCTGACAAATTATTCTCTAAAATAGCATCACCTAGCTCGTAGGTTTCTTCTATCGTTAAATGACGAAGTGATTCAATAGTTTGCTTTTTATCCCAGGGGCATTTTTCCCTTAACTCATCCATAATGGTAAGAAGCCTATCTAATGCCTTAAGTTGATTAGCTCTCTGGTTCATTTACTATTCTTCTTCTTCAGAAGATTTATCATTGAATTGTGATATCCCATTTTTAGTTAATAGATTGTACCATTGAATAATTTTTTTAATATCACTCGGATACACTCTATCTTCATCATAATCAGGTAAAATTTCGAAAAAATATTCCTCCAGTTCATCCTTTTTAGATTTATGACTAATAGCCTCTCCCCCTTTTTCTTTTTTGTGTATTTTAGTAAATACTTCGCTTAAAGGGAGTTCTTTAGTTAAGGTATAAATGGCTATTTCAGAGAGAATACTAACGTTTTGTCTTGCACTCACACTAATTTTCTTCCCGTCAATTAAAGAAGTCGCTAAAAAACCGTTTCTTGTTTGGTTTTGAAGTTGGTAAAGACCTGGCTTACCCGATATAGTTAATATTTTTTCTAAGTTCATTCTATAAATTTAGGATTGTTTTTGGTTATTCTTATCAGTTTCTTGATCTTAATTTATTCAAATCTGTTAACGCTTCTTCTTCATATCAGGAAAACGCATTCTATAATCTATTCTTATTTTTCCCTTGGATATGTTTGAAAGTTTTCCTTTGATCAATCGTTTTTTTAAGGAAGAAAGTTTATCGGTAAATAATATTCCTTCAATATGATCATATTCATGTTGAATAATTCGGGCTGCAATTCCACTAAATTTCTTAGTGTGCTTTTCAAACTTTTCATCGAAATATTCAATTTTAATAGTTTCATTTCTAAAAACGTCTTCACGAACATCCGGTATACTTAAACAGCCTTCGTTAAAAACCCACTCATCACCGGTCTCCTCAATTATTTTAGCATTTATGAAAACTTGCTTAAAGTTGCCCAAAAAGTCTCTTTCTTCGACCTCAAGTTCTTCATCATCTTGAAAGGGAGTTGCATCGATAATAAATATTCGAATTGGCAATCCTATTTGTGGGGCTGCAAGACCGATTCCTTTTGCTCCATACATCGTTTCAAACATATTCTCGAGCAAGGATTCTAAGGCCGGATATTCCTTATCAATATTTTTTCCTAACTTCCTTAAAACTGGGTCCCCATATGCAATAATCGGTAATATCATTAATTTTTATTTAAATAATCTTGTAAAATAATGGTAGCACTAATTTCATCAATTAAGGCTTTATTTTTTCGCTTTTTTTTACTAACACCACTTGCGATCATAGCATTAAAAGCTATTTTACTAGTAAATCGTTCATCAAAACGCTCTATTTTTAAAGTTGGAATTACATTTGTTAGTTCTTTAATAAATTTTTTTATTTGTAATTCCACATCAGAATGAGTCCCATCCTTTTGCTTAGGCTCACCAATGATAACTTGTTCCACATTTTCTTTACTAACATAATCTTTTAAAAATAAGATTAAATCTTTAGTTAAAACAGTTGTTAAACCTGACGCTATTATCTGCATTTCATCGGTAATTGCGATGCCTGTCCTTTTGGTTCCAAAATCTATTGCTAATAATCGTGCCATATTTTGTGCAAAAATAAGGGAATAATTAAAAGTGACTTCTATCTTTGTGAAATTATTAGATAAATATGACTGATTTACAAGAAATTATTGAGAAAGCATGGATTGATCGATCCTTATTAGTTGAATCCTACTACATCGATGCTATTAGAAAAGTAATAAATTTACTAGATGACGGTAAACTTCGTTGCGCAAAACCTACCAAAAACGGATGGAAAGTAAACGAATGGGTAAAAAAAGCAGTGGTTCTTTATTTTCCTATTCAAAAAATGGAAGTATTAGAAGCCGGAATCTTTGAATATCATGATAAAATTCCCTTAAAGAGAGGTTATCAAAAAAAAGGAGTGCGAGTGGTTCCCCATGCCATTGCTAGACACGGTGCTTATGTTTCTAAAGGTGTTATTTTAATGCCTAGTTATGTTAATATTGGGGCCTATGTCGATGAAGGAACCATGGTGGATACTTGGGCTACGGTTGGAAGTTGTGCACAAATAGGTAAAAATGTACATTTAAGTGGGGGTGTCGGAATTGGAGGCGTTTTAGAACCTCTTCAAGCAGCTCCTGTTATAATTGAAGACAATGCCTTTATTGGCTCTCGATGTATCGTAGTAGAAGGCGTAAAGGTAGAAAAAGAGGCCGTTCTTGGAGCCAACGTAGTTTTAACAGCTTCAACAAAAATCATCGATGTTACTGGAAGTACTCCTATAGAAACCAGAGGGATTATTCCAGCAAGATCAGTGGTTATACCAGGGAGCTACACCAAATCATTTCCAGCAGGTGAATATCAAGTGCCATGTGCTTTAATTATCGGTAAAAGAAAAGATAGTACCAATAAAAAAACATCTTTAAACAATGCTCTTAGAGAATACGATGTAGCCATTTAGTTAAAATAAATACTAAAAAAGCTTATCTTTCTTGTTTAATAAATAGCCTCCAAATAGTTAATGAAAATACTTGTAATACAACAAAAAATGATTGGTGATGTGCTTGTTAGCTCATTACTATGCAATAATCTTAGAAAAGCATATCCCAATGCACAAATAGATTATATGGTTTATAAAAGTACCCTCCCTGTTTTAGAGGGAAATACGAGTATTGATAATTTCATTTTATTTGAAAAAAAACATCGTAAGAGTAAATTTAAATTTTTCAAACTGATATTTGATATTAGAAAAGAGAAATATGATTTAGTTATTGACGCTTATTCTAAATTAGAAAGTTGGTTAACCGTACTTTTTTCTAATGCGACAACTAAAATTTCCTATAAAAAGTTTGGTAGAACTTTTTTGTACACGCACAATATTCCATTATGTGATGAACCAAAATCTAATATTGGTTTAGCTATAGAAAGAAGACTTTCATTATTATCGCCACTGAATCTTGATACGAAAATCGAAGTGGTTCCAAGCCTTTTAGTTACAGACGAGGAACGGAAAACTGCTACTAAAATATTTAACGATTATAAATTAGATACCACAAAAAAAACAGTAATGGTTTCTATTGTTGGCAGTAGGATTAACAAAACATATCCATTAAATTATATGGCTAAGGTCATTGATTTTATTCGAACAAAAGTAGATGCTAATATTCTGTTCAATTATATCCCAAGTCAACTTGAATTGGCAAAGAAGGTTTATAATTACTGTTCCGAAGAAACTAAAAAAAATATATATTTTGATTTATTGGGGAAGAATTTAAGAGAATTTATTATGATAATGGATGCTTGTGATTTTATCATAGGAAATGATGGTGGTGCCATCAATATGTCTAAAGCTTTAAATAAACCCTCTTTTATCATATTTTCACCCTGGATCGAAAAGCGCTTTTGGTCAACTTTTGAGGATGGAAAACTTAACGATTCAGTTCATTTATTAGACTACCTACCTAAACTTATTGAAGGAAAAACCAAAAAACAATTAAAAAATCAATCCATCGAGTTATACCAGCATTTTAAACCTGCCTATTTTGAATCTAAATTATTGAAATTTATAGATTATAACTTAACTAAAGAACAACAATCAATCCCTACCGATTTTGAAAAAGTATATGCACAGCACAAAGAATTCCCACTCTCTGCTGTTATAATAACTTATAATGAAGAAGAACACATAGAAAAATGTTTAGCATCACTTGTCGGTGTTGCCGATGAAATTATAGTGGTAGATTCTTTCTCTACAGATAAAACAGAACAGATTTGCAATAAGTATAATGTCAATTTTATCAAACATAATTTTGAAGGATACATAGAGCAGAAAAACTTTGCAATACAACAAGCTAAATACAATTACATTTTATCGTTAGATGGAGACGAGGCTTTATCAGAAAAGTTAAAAAAATCAATTCAAAGCATCAAAATACATTGGGATCATGATGGTTATTATTCTAATAGACTAAATAATTATTGCGGTACCTGGATTAAGCATTCCGGATGGTATCCAGATAGAAAAATACGCCTGTTTAAAAAAGGGAGTGGAGAATGGAAAGGAATTAACCCACACGATAGTTACACGCTAAAAAAAGGAAAAAAACTTGGTACACTGGAGGGTGATATTCATCACTGGATTCATAAAGATTACCAAGAATTACTAGATAAGGTAGAAAACTTTTCTACAATCGCATCGAAAGCCTATTATCAATTAGGAATAAAATCTACTTATTTTAAAATATTGTTAAGACCAACCTGGGCATTTTTTTATTCTTATATTCTAAGGTTCGGGATTTTGAATGGAAAAATTGGTTATAGAATCTGCAAACAAAAATTTAGAATAACATTATTAAAATATCAAAAATTATACCGACTGTGGCATCAAAGCTCTTAAAAATTTGATTTTGAAATCTTTAGAGGAAGAATACTAACTATCTCTATATTTTTTTTTCCAAAAAAATATTTTTTTCTTGATGGCTATTTTGTTGTGAAATTTTTTTTGAAATTCCTCTGTAAATAACCACATTTGATTGAATATGTTTTTTTCGCTTCCACCAAACAATTTAGCATATTCATTTGCCATAACTTCAACCATCTCCTTTCTTGGAGTTAATTTTGAAAAATTTTTCATACGATCTTCAAAAGACATTTGATGAAATTTCATTCTGTTTAAATCGACTAAATAAAAATCATAGTTATTTGTAGATTCATTTTTTTTTATGAGCGTATTGCCAGGGGAGTGATCTAAAAAATTAATTCCTTTTTCGTGTAAATCAAAGGTAAAACGTGTAAATTCTCTAAGAATAGTGTCAAAATTTGGATAATTTTTATTGTTTACTAATTCTCTGTAGGTAAAATCATAATCCAATTGTTTACTTACATAGAAGCTTTTATTCAAAAAATAAAAATTAGAATACTCAAAGTAAGCAAGAGGTTTTGGAGTATTAATCCCATTATTTAATAAAATAGTAGCATATTCAAAAGATCGATTAGCTTTTGATTTTCTAAAAAAAGAATAAGCAACTCTATTAATTAAGTGTGGAACTTTAAAAGATTTAACATTAAAGCTGTAGTTTTCAATTGATATCTTCTTGATGGTATTTCGACTTCCCTTTTCTCCATCAAAATTATCAAAATTTTTTATTACATATGAGATTGTATTAATAGAGGTAGCCTCTTGATTATTGCTAAATACTTTATGTATTTTATTTCTCATTGACATAAAAAGATACTCATTTTAAGAAGGTTTAATGGTATATAATAATATATTTAAATATTGAAATCGTAATTTTGCAAAGATAAAGTTATAATTATAAATGTTAATATTCAATTACTTTTAATTAAACTCGTTTATGTTGAATTCACAAAATATTATTTATATTTTTCACAAAAACGGTGCAAACAGTCATTATTTAGCATTAAATCATCTTCTTGATAAGAAAGGAATAATGTTACAATATAGAGAGTTTTCTGTGTTTAGTAAGGTTGCGAAAGCAATTTTAACCTTAAATGGTAAGTTACTTAAGAAGCAACTAATTAATTTTTCCTTTATTATAAGTCTATTGTTGACTAAAAATAAAAAAATAGTGTTAGGGATTGCACCTTTTGACTCCAAATTAAAATCACTTCTTAGAATTTTAAAAAATCATAAAGTCTTTTACCATACTTCATGGACCTATTGGGATAAAAGTTTTCATCCCAAACAAAAAAACAACTCACCTAATGTCTATCAAACGTGGTGTCAATTTCTTGAAGAAAAGTGTCTTCATATATTTGCAGTAACTCAACAAAGTAAAAATCAATTATTAAAAAATTATACTATTTCCAATAAAAAAGTTAGCGTAGTGTATCATTCACTGGATGCAGTGTTTAATAATGAGTCTGAAATAAATAAAAAACCACTTAGTTTTGTTTATTTTGGTAGATTAGTCCCTCAAAAAGGACTGAAGGAACTTTTAGATTATTTTGAAAAACAAGAGAATGCAATTCTTACTATTGTTGGTGACGGAAAAGAAAAACATCTTATCTCATCAAAAACCAATAATACCACTATCAGATGGATTCCTTATATCGCCAACAAACAAAAACTTGCGCAATTATTAAGTACACAACAATACTTAGTATTAAATTCAAAAAGAACCCATAAATGGGAAGAATTATTCGGTATAGCGATCATTGAGGCTATGTCGCAAGGAGTAATTCCGATTGCCACAAATCATTCAGGTCCAAAAGAAATAATTACAGAAGATATAGGGTATTTAACCGAAGAAGGCGAAATTACATTAGCTATTTCAAAATTAATTGACAAAAGAAATTTTGACCTATCGATGTCTAATAATGCAAGACTTGAAGCTAAAAAATATTTTGAAGAATCAATTGCACAACGGTGGCAACCAATTTTATATTAATATGTTAGACGTCAGTTGTATTATCATAAACTATAATACTTCAAATTACACTTTTGAAGCTGTTAGATCATTGTATGAAACCCATAAAAATAATTTAAATTTTGAAATTATCGTTGTTGATAACGCATCAAAAAAAGATGACTATACCAACTTAAAATCAAAATTAGACAGCTTGCATAAAAACAATTTACAATTAATTAGAAGTACTATTAATACTGGCTTTGGCGGAGGAAATATGTTAGGAGTTTCCAATGCGTCTCCCACTAAATATTATGCTTTTATTAATAATGATACTTTACAGGTGAGTGAATATTGTCTGAAGTATTTGATGGAATTTCTAGAAGCTCAACCTCAAGCAGGTTTATGTTCGCCACAAATGGTAGACGAACATAAGAATTTTAGAGTAACAATTGATCATTTTTCATCTTTACAACGAGAGATATTAAGACGTCCGTTTTTAGAAACATTTTTTCCTAAAATATATCTCAACCGGAAAATACGATATAAAGCACCTACAAAAGTTCATTACGTTCAAGGGTCATTCATGTTTATTGGAAGTACTGATTTTAAAGAAATTGGTGGTTTTGACACAAACTTATTCTTGTACTATGAGGAATCTGATATTTCGTTACGTCTATTAAAATTAAAAAATAAATACACATACTTGGTTCCCTCATTGGAATATATTCATTACAAGAGTGCTAGTACTAAAAAAAATATCGACATTAAAATAGAACAAAAAATTTCTTTGTTGTATTACACAAAAAAACATTATGGATGGGGGCAACAAAAAATATTGAATTTGTATTTTATAATTAGGTATTTTTTTACCGCTTTGGTCAAACCAAAATATTGGAAACTATTTATGACGCTTTTAATTGGGGCACCTTTATCTAAATCCTTAAAGGCTAAACAAAAAAAAATATAGCTTTAATTTATCAATTCACGATTTATGAAAATTTTAAAAATAACAGTGGCTTTATTTTATTATTTTTACCAAGAAATTTAAATCGACAATTCACATGCAAACCGAAATTAACGAGTGCCTAAATGTGCTTAAAAAAGGTGGTATTATACTCTACCCTACTGACACGGTTTGGGGTATTGGATGTGATGCAACTAATTACGAAGCGGTCGATAAGATTTTTAAATTAAAAAAAAGAGCTACGAACAAGTCTATGATTTCGCTAGTGAACGATTTTAAAATGCTCAACCAATATATTGAAGATGTGCCAGAAGTTATTTATGATATTATTAAGTATGCAACCACCCCTACTACCATAATCTATGATCGCCCCTTACACGTGGCTGAAAATTTAATAGCAGACGATAACTCGATTGGAATTAGAGTCGTAAGAGGAGGTTTTGTAAATAAACTAATTAAAAAATTTAAAAAACCAATTGTATCTACATCTGCAAATTTAACTGGAAAAGCAACACCAAATAACTTTAAAGAAATCAACAAATCCATTATTGAAGGAGTTGATTATGTAGTTCCATTAAATCAGAATAACAAATCATCAAAACCATCATCCATTATAAAAATTGAAACCAATGGATCTGTAAGCGTTATTCGTAAATAAATTTACTTAATCGTTAAAAAATAGTGTCTAAAAACATATATATAACTGCACTTTCAAAGCCTGTTTTTAAAATAGTCGCTAAAGCATCTTCCATGTTAAACATGGATAGTTATGTAATTGGAGGGTATGTTAGAGATTTAATTTTAAATAGATCAAACTCGAAAGACATTGATATAGTAACTGTTGGTAGTGGTATTGATTTGGCAAAAAAAGTTTCCAATCTGATTCCAGAACGACCTAAAGTATCTGTTTTTAAAAATTATGGAACTGCGATGTTAAAAACGGATGGAATTGAAATTGAATTTGTAGGGGCTAGGAAAGAGTCTTACCAAAAAAATAGTCGAAATCCTGCTGTTGAAAAGGGAACCTTGAAAGACGATCAAAATCGAAGAGATTTTTCAATTAATGCGATGGCATTGAGTTTAAACAAGTCCAATTTCGGAGAACTTTTAGATCCTTTTAATGGGATCAATGATTTAAAAAATAAAATAATTAGGACGCCACTTGACCCTGACATTACTTTTAGTGATGATCCGTTACGAATGTTAAGAGCGATTCGATTTGCTACGCAACTTCAATTTAGAATAGAAGATCAATCCTTTAATTCGATTGAAAAGAATGCAAAACGAATCACTATTATTTCTACTGAACGAATTGTGGACGAACTGCATAAGATATTAGCCTCACCAAAGCCATCCATTGGCTTTTCTATTCTAAACAAAGTTAATTTATTACCTCTTATTTTACCAGAGCTTTCAAATTTAAAGGGTGTTGATAGTATCGAAGGTCAACGTCATAAAGACAACTTTTGGCATACGCTTGAAGTAGTGGACAACATTGCTAAAACTACAGATGATGTATGGTTACGCTGGGCAGCACTGTTACACGATATTGGAAAAGCACCCACCAAAAAATTTAATAAGAAAATAGGATGGACTTTTCACGGTCACGAATTTATTGGGTCAAAAATGGTCTATAAATTATTTAAGCGTTTGAAAATGCCTTTGAATGAAAAAATGAAATTTGTTCAAAAAATGGTATTTATGAGTTCAAGACCAATCGTAATTGCTACGGATGTGACCGATAG